>ENA-UOJC01001839-UOJC01001839.1-human-gut-metagenome-genome-assembly--contig:-C104-NODE-1839-length-25773-cov-22.156077_pt1 | contig 25773 bp, 26 predicted proteins | sample MGYA00242339_ERZ723886 | MGnify/ENA metagenome assembly ERZ723886 | reverse complement strand
GAGCCCGTGCGGCTTTACGGGCTCTCAAAAAGTTAGTTTGCTTTAAAAGTCAGGTGCACTGGAGACCTACTTCTCCGATGCACGCCAGCTCTTCAATGCTGTTCTCGGAACGGCAAAGAAACACGTGCGTGCCATGAAAAGCACTGATGTCGTGCAGGAGAAGGCTAACTTCTCCGTATTTTCCTCACGATTCGACCTTGAGCCCGGATACCTATTTCTGCAAAACAGCCCTAATTCAATGTTTTCAGACGAAAAAATTTTGTCGCAAAACTTACGTCGTTCTCCACGGCGTCATAAATAAAACGACAATTTCTTTTTTGTCGTAACTTTTACAACAATTTTTCCAAGCCATCTGTCACGCGTCTGCCTCTTCTCAGCTGAGGAAGGTAAAAAGACCGCCTGTCATATCAACCTCTTTAGAATTACAGTCACTTCAGGCGCTCTGACGCGCCCAACCTCACGGACTCAAGAGAATAATCATGACCTTTACCGAGTCGCTTTCCGCCCGCTCCCGTTCCGCCGAGACGTTGCTCTGCGTGGGACTTGACCCCGACATCAGCCGCTTTCCTGAACACATCAAAAACGGCCCCGATCCCGTCGGCACCTTCTGCCGCGCCGTGATTGATGCAACGGCTCAGTACGCCTGCGCCTTTAAGCCGCAGATTGCCTACTTTGCCGCGCTGCGCGCTGAGAGCGTTCTGGAAGCCCTCATCGATTACATCCACACCAACCATCCCGGCATTCCGGTGATTTTGGACGCGAAACGGGGCGACATCGGGTCAACCGCCAAACAGTACGCCCGGGAAGCGTTTGAGCGCTACAAGGCCGATGCCGTGACGCTTTCGCCCTACATGGGTTTTGACACGGTTGAGCCCTACATGGAGAACTTCCCGGAAAAAGGCATTTTCCTTTTGTGCCGCACCTCCAACCCCGGCGGGCGCGACATTGAGGAACTCAAGACCGCCGACGGTCGCACGGTGTTTGAAATCGTCGCGGAAAAAGCGCAGAAGGAATGGAACAAGAACGGTGAGCTCGGGCTCGTTGCGGGCGCCACACAGCCCTCGGAACTTGCCCGTATCCGAAGCCTTGCTCCGACACTGCCGCTTTTAATCCCCGGAATCGGCGCTCAGGGCGGTGACGTGAACGCCGCCGTGGCTGCAGGGCTTGATGCCGCAGGCTTTGGCATTGCCGTCAATTCAAGCCGCGCAATTCTTTACGCGGGCAAGGACGAAATGTTTGCCCAGGCTTCCGCAGCTGCCGCCAAGGCCACACGCGACGCCATTAATGCCGCAAAGGCCAAAGCCCTCGCGGCACGCGGTTAATACCTCAGAGTGCGAGCCGGCACCCCACGCCCACTTCGGTTAAAAGCCACTTCGGGCGTGCGGGGTCGTCCTCGAGCTTGGCGCGAAGCCGCGACATGTAAATTCTCAGATAGTGGGGGCGCTCGACGTAAGCAGGCCCCCAGACACGCTGCAACAGCTGCCGCTGCGTCAGAACCTTGCCGCGCGACTCAATGAGGGTCTGCAACAACCGGTATTCGAGCTTTGTGAGATGCACGGGCTCCCCGTTTTTCGTCACCGTACGGGCCCCGAGGTCCACATGCACATCCCCGATATCCACCGCCGGTTCCAGTGTCTCCGGATTAATGAGCGCGCGGCGCCGCAGCTGCGCCCGCACACACGCGAGCAACTCACCCATCCCGAAGGGCTTTGCGATGTAATCGTCCGCACCGAGGTCCAGGGCCTGAATCTTGTTTTTCTCATCGGTGCGGGCCGACAGAACAATCACCGGGGCCGTAGAAAAGGTGCGGAACGACCCGATGAGATCCAGGCCGTCGCCGTCCGGAAGCCCCAGATCCACCACCACGAGATCGGGCTGGCGCGTTGAGCAGGCGGTGAGGCCCTCCTTCAACGTCCCCTCGATAAAGACGGTAAAGCCCTCTTCCTTTAAGGCATCCGACACGAAACGCGCAATCGTCGTTTCGGCTTCCACAATGAGAATCCGGGCTAACGGCATATCAGCGGTCATTTTCCACCTCCTGCCGGAAGTGCGGAACCACGGCCGCCGCCGGCTTCAGTTGCAGACACATCGTCTGCATCGTCAATTGCATCTTCGTCATCGAGTTCGGCCATCGGCACGTGAGGGAGCACCAGCGTAAAGGCCGCCCCGCCCCAGACCGAATCGGTCGCAAAAATTTCCGCGCCGTGCACACGCGCAATCGTGCGGCAGATCGCCAGCCCCAGCCCGGTCCCCGAAACCGCCGTTTCACGTTTGCCGCGCCGGAAGGGATCAAAAAGCCGCTGGGGATTTCCGTCAGGAAGCCCCGGACCGTTATCAGCCACTGTGACCGCAACTGAGTCACCGCGTCTTTTTGCGGGAAAGACAATTATGCTGCATGCGGGACAGTACTTCACGGCCTTTTGCAGGTCCGGATTACTCTGGGCCATGTTGGTACCGGTAGACGCCATCGGGTTATAGGGCTTTTCTCCGGTTGCCGACGGCCGCCCTTCAAAAAGGAGCGCGTTTTTCAGATTTCATCGGCAAGCCGACCAAACCGGAGCAAGTCGCTGAAGAAGTTACTCAATCTCAGATTGAGTCAATGTCCGATTAAGTCAATTCCAAATTGAGTTATTTCGGTTATGCCGCCTTAACAATGGTTAGCAGCCCTTTGAGCGCATGCGCAACCGTCTGCTGCCGCACCTCTGCCCTGTCACCGGTAAAGTGCATGGTTTCCGTGCGGCACGTGACTTTGCCGTTGCGGCGCTCTGCAAACCCGAAGCACACGGTTCCGACAGGCTTACCCGGCACGGCGCCCGTTGGTCCTGCAATGCCGGTCACGGAAACCGCGGCGGTAGCAAGCGAGCGCGTCAGCGCCCCCACCGCCATTTCATGCGCTGTTTCTTCGCTTACCGCGCCGTGCGCCTTCAGTGTTTCTTCCTTTACGCCGATCAAGATCGTTTTGGCGGCATTACTGTAGGTGACAAACCCGCGGTCAAACCAGGCGCTTGACCCCGGAATGTCGGTAATCGCCGCCGCAATACCGCCCCCGGTGCAGCTTTCGGCCGTGGCAAAAACGGCGCCCGCTTTGTGCGCCGCGCGCCCGAGCTCCTCAGAAAGTCTGTCAATGGCCGTTAAATCCATCGTTGTCACCCGTCAGAAAATACCGAGATAGGAAATGCCGAGCGTTGTGCAGGCCCAGTCAAGCGCAAGCACCGCCGCAAGCGCCCAGACGGCCGCAAGCACATCGTCAATCATCACGCCCCAGCCGTTGTGAAGCCGCGCGTCAATGATTGAAGCGGGCGGCAGCTTCACGATATCGAAAATTCTGAACGCCACAAAGGCCGAAAGCCACCCGAGCCAGTTTTGCGGCAGAAAAAGGCACACGGCCCAGACGGCGATCACTTCATCAATCACAATGCAGCCCGCGTCCTCTACACCCAGGTCGTCACTTGTTTTTTGGCTTGCCCAGGCGCCTAAGAAAAAGCCCGCGATGATGATGGGAAGCAGCGCCTTCCAGTCAAAAAACTGCACGAGAAACGCCCAGACAATGACGCCTGCGAGCGTTCCCCAGGTGCCGGGCCCGGGTCTCAGGCACCCCGCCCCGAAAAAAAGCGCGAGCATATGCGCCGGATGCTGGTAGGTAAAGACCCAGCCCGGGCGCACACGGTTGGCGGGATTATCAGACGAATATTTTTCTCTCAGACCCATGGCAGCTACAGCAGATGGTTGGACTTACGCAAAGTGATCATAGCCGCCCGCGGGCAAAAGAACGGTGTTGCCCTTGTCGTCATGCATGAGGAGGCGCTCGGTCGCGTCGTCCGCCTCACGGATGCGGCCGATGCAGGTCACGGGTGTCAGCGCTGAGATGCTTGCCTGTTCAATGAGGCCCTTTTTCTCATGCGGCGCCGTAAAGACGAGTTCGTAGTCGTCGCCGCCGTTCATCGCCGCTTCAATGCGCCGGTCGGCGCTGAGGGCTTTTACTGCCGGATGCAGCGGCACCGCGTCCCAGAGGATGTCGGCTGCCACACCGCTTCTTTCCAGAATGTGCCCGAGGTCCTGCGCCAGGCCGTCGCTGACGTCCGCGCAGGCCGAAGCGGAACTCAAAAGCGCGCGGCCGAGCGCGAGACGCGCCTGCGGGCGGTCCATGCGCTGTGCTGCAGCCGGATAAAGTTCCGCGGGCAGCGTCCACTCACCCCAGCGGTGCTTTAATGCGGCGTAGGCCCCGCCCACACAGCCTGAAACCCAAATGTCGTCCCCCGGGTGCGCTCCGGCGCGCGTCAAACCCATCTGCGGCGGCAGATCTCCCATCGCGGTAATGGAAAAGGTGGCAGGGGCTCTGACGTCTCCCACGCTTGCCGTACGGGTTGTATCGCCTCCCAACAGCGGACACTGCGTTTCACGCGCTAGTTCCATCAGCCCCGCCGTAAAGCCCGCAAGCCACGCGTCGTCACGGTCAGGCAACGCAATCGAAAGGAAAAAGGCCCGCGGCTGAGCTCCCGCTGCCGCAAGGTCCGAGAGATTGACGGCGAGAGCCTTATAGCCGATGTCTTCCGGGCGCGTGTCGGGCAAAAAGTGCGTGCCCACCGCCATCATGTCGGCCGTGACCGCGATACGCCCTGCCGGCATATCGATGATGGCGCAGTCGTCTCCCACGCCCTTGCTTTTCCAGGCACCGAACGTGTTGTGCGTGAAGTACTGCGCAATAATGGAAAATTCACCGTTTTGAGCCATTTTCTTCACCTTTAACTTTTGCCTTGGCGCACGCACCAAAGCAAAAGAGCGCGATCCGGCCGAATTTTGAAGCCGAAACACGCCCTTTCGAATATTGCCTTTCGGACGGTCTGCGGGTGCGCTTTGCTGAGCACAATCCGCATCCGTCCGTTTTGCATTGCTTACTTCTTTGCTGCCGCCTCGTGCGGACGCACTTCGCCGGCAACCTTATCAAGAACACCGTTCACGAGCTTATAGCCCTTATCGGACCCAAACTGCTTGCAGAGTTCCACCGCTTCGTTAATCACCACGCGGTAGGGCGTCTCCGGGCAGTTCATGAGTTCCCACGTCCCGATCGTCAGGCACGCACGCTCGATCATGGAGAGCCTTGTGAGCTCACGGTCAACGTGGTGTGAGAGCACTTCTTCGAGCTTGGCACGGTTGTCGATCACGCCCGCCAGAATCTCGCGGCAGAAAGCCTGATCACAGTGATCAAAGTCTTCGGGCGTGAGGTCACAGCCCGCAATCGGGCCATCGGCGTCGGTGATCACAGAAAGGAGCCCCGCATCGATTTCCGCAAAGTCCGCATCCTTATTGATCAGGGATTCATACACCCCAAGAAGGGCGAACTCACGGGCCTTGCGGCGCTGACCGGCAAGCGGCAGATGCTGTTTATCGATCATTGTCGTCATCTTCATCGTAGTCGGCAAAGTCGCTCGGGAACTTTTCCGCAAGCCGCGCCATTTCCACGGCGCACTGCGCGCAGTCTTTACCCTTCATCGCGGTACGGGCCTTGCACTGCTCGTCGTTTTCGCAGGTGAGAACACCGTTGGCAACGGGGATGTCAAAGTCGTAGCTCACGCGTTCAATGCCTTCGGAAGAACGGTCAGAGACGATTTCAAAGTGATACGTTTCACCACGGATCACAGCTCCGAGAGCAATCAGCGCATCGTAGTCACCGGTGTCGGCAAGGCGCGAGAGAGCAAACGGGATCTCGAGCGCCCCGGGCACCGTCACGTAGGTGATGTCTTCTTCCATGACGCCCAGGCGCTTTAATTCAGCCAGACAGGCGGCATAGAGCTCTTTGCCCGCATATTCATTAAAGCGGGACACAACGACACCGATCGAAAGGCCGGTACCGTCAAGATTGGTTTCAATAACGTCGACTGCCATAACTGACTGAGCTCCTAAAATAAATCCGCACCCATACGTGAGGGCACGGCGCCTTAAATTCAAGGCCTGCCGCCCACAGGTGCTCCATTTTCTCTGTTAGACCTATTTTAGCGGGCTGCCGGCCGGTTTTGCGTACGTCCGGCCGTCTTTTTTCGGTGCGCGCTGACGGCGGTGGCACAATAGCGGGCAATCCCGGCAACGCATTTTCCTTTTTCCATGACCGATCAGACCGACACGCTCATCAACACCTTCTGCTTTGCGCTGGCGCTTTTTTACCTGCTGTTTCAGTGTCTGCGCCTTTTTTACCCCAAGTGGGCGCTGCGCTTTGAAGGAAAATACCGCGAAGTGCAGGAAAGAATGCGCGCCGCGGGCGTCTTTCTCTCCGAAAAAGAACTGATGCGGGCCGTGCCCGTGGACGCAGCCGTCAGAGGGCTTCTCAAAGGCAACATCACGGATGAGCCCGGGATTATCTGCCGCTCGGCCTTCCGCAGAGCGCTCGCGGTCACCGCCTTTGCCGTGATTTTTATACTCGCGATGACCTTCGGTTACACCGACAAGCCTGAAGCCGCCTCGTACGCCAGCGACATGGTGCTTGTCGCAATCGGTCTCACTCTTTCTGCCGTGGCCCGCTACCGAATGCTCCTTGTCGTTACCTATATCGCAGAGCGCATCAGCGAAAAAACGAAGGCTTAAGCCGCCTGCGACGCCTGACAGCTCACGGGGCACTCCACAAGCCTGCGGCGCGCTTCAATGTCTCTGCCCGGGGCTTCCCCAAAGGCGTGCTTATATTCACGGGAAAACTGCGTGGGACTCGCGTAGCCCACTTCGTAGGCCGCAGTGGCAACGTCCTTGCCTTCGGTGAGCATGAGCCGCTGGGCTTCGCTCAAGCGCAGGCGCTTTTGAAACTGCAGGGGACTGACGCTTGTCACACTCTTAAAATGTCGGTGAAAGGACGACACCGACATGTGCACGCGGTCTGCGAGCGCCTCCACGCTTAAGGGCTCGCGGTAGTTGTCTCTCAGCCAGCCCACTGCCTGCGAAATGCGGCTTGAGCGCGAGTTATTGGTGAAGATTCTGCGGATGCTCTCCCCGTGTTCCCCCAAAAGAAGCAGGGAATAGATGTCGCGGATAATAAGCGGCGCCCTGAACTTGCATTCCCGCGGGGAATCCAGAATCTGCACAAGACGCAGAAAGTCTTCTTCAAGCGCGGCTTCGGCGCGGCAAAGCGTAATCGCGCGCACGGAGGCGTCGTCAGCTGCATCGTCCTCCAACGGCAGCTGCCGGATGAGATCCGTCATCACCACCGCGTCGATCCTGATGCCTATCCCGACAAAGGGCTTGTCGGGCGAGGCTTCCAAAACCTGATAGGTCGTGGGCACGTCCATGGAGGTGATGAGGAGGTCTCCGCGGCCGTAGGTATAAACGCGCGTGCCGGCCGTCGTCATCTTGCGGCCCTGCAGCATCAGTGCAACCGACGGCTCATACACCGAACACGTGCACGTTCCCGTGCTGCCGTAGCGCACGGAGAAAAAGAGCCCGTCAATCGGGGATTCGATCTGCGGACCGGTCTTGTCCGCCGCGTACTGCATCACAAGGCGCCTGATCTCATCGATGATCGGGGAAGCGCATTCCGTCATTTCTCTGCTCCGAAAAAACCTCTTTTGCTGCATATTGTCTTCAGTCGGAGAGATTCAGGCAAGTCACATTTTCTGACGAAAAATCAGCAGAACATTGTGTTTACAAACCACCTGGCCCCGTATTTATTGGCATACAAAGCTACTGTCCGATTCTGCAATTGATCCGCTCGTGAGAGAAAAAGGCAGGAAGTCGGCAGAAAAGGAAAAGGCTCCGAAAAGCCCGGGCAAAGCGCTGCTACCGCGCCCTTGCCGAAAGAATTCAAAATTTCGGCCCCGCCTTTAAAATAAGTAGTTTCTGTCCCGACTCTTTGTTTTTGCCGCCGCCATGACAGCCCGTCCGTCACGTATTCTCTTTGCCTGCCCCCAGACCGTTTTCGATGTGAGTAACGGCGCCTCCATGCAAGTCTACTCGATGCTGCAGGAGTTTTCCCGCCGCGGCATCGAAGCCGCCAGTTTCTGCGGCGGTGTGTTTGACGATCCTGCGGGTGCCGCGCGCATTCCGAATCTGGCTGAGCAGATTAAGGAGAATCAGGGCAAGGCCGTGCTCATCAACAAGGACAGTTCCGCCAATCCCGAAAACCCCATCACGCACTGGTTCTTCACGGGCTTTCACTCGACTGTCTGGAACGAGATGACGCACGAAGAGGAAACGAACTTTCTCAACAAATACACCGAGGTGCTGCGCACCTTCAAGCCCGATCTGGTGATCGGCTACGGCTGTGATGCGCTCTGCCGCTCGATGTGGATGGAAGCACGCTCTTTCGGGATTCCGACTGCCTACATTATCTGTAACGGCAACCACCATCACTACCGCTTCCCGCTGCACGACATCGTGCTGTGTGATTCCAAAGCCACCGCCAAACTTTATAAGGATGAAGACGGCCTCACGGTGCATCCGTTCGGTAACTTCATCAACCCCGACCTCGTGGTTGCAAAACAGCGCAATCCCCAGACGGTGACCTTCATTAATCCCGCCTTTGCCAAGGGCGTGGCGGTTGTTGCACGTCTCATTCTCATGGCCAACAAAGAGCGCCCCGACATCTCCTTTATGGTCGTTGAAACCCGCAAGAAGTTTGCCGACGCCCTGCGGGCACTTAAAAAGCCGGGCAGCGAAGTGGGTTCGGCCTTTCAGAACCAGACGTTTAAGAACATTGCGCTGCGTGATGCCACGTACAACGTCTCCGAAATCTATGCGACAACAAAGGTGCTCCTTGCGCCGTCCCTTTGCTATGAAAGCTGGGGGCGCGTTGCAACCGAAGCCACGATGAACGGCATCCCTGTGCTTGCCAGTAAGAGCGGCGGTCTGCCGGAAGCCGTAGGCACCGGCGGCATTACGCTTGAAAAGCCCGCATCAAACCAGGGGCCCGATGAAAACTGGCTGGTGCTTCCGTCCGAAGAAGAGTGCCGCCCGTGGGCTGATGCCCTCTATGATCTTTACGACCACACCGAGAAGTGGACGCAAGGGGGGGGGGGACACAGCGGCTGCGCCAAAAACGCCGAGAAGAATTCGCTCAAAAAGACGGGGGACCGGTTGCTCAAGCTTCTCAAGCCGCTTCTCAAAAAGCAGGCCGGAGACAACGACTTTACGCGTCTGGGGTCCGTGCGTTACGACGGGGATCCGCTCGACTGGGAAAACTTCAGGCAGCCTGCCCACAGGAAACGCACCATCAGTAAAAAGTCAGCCGAACAGTAACTTCCTGCCTTTCGCAGCGGACACTCTGCCCGCTGCACTGCTTCTCACCCCATCACTTTCCACAGCCGGTAAAGCACAACGCTTCGCCGGCTTTGTGTCGTCTGTCGGTTCCTCCGGCTCTGCTGCCGTGACCATCTCCGCCGCCAAAACCTTTGCATTGGCAGCCTAAAGTCCTGTACCCGTTTTATCTGTTTTTCTTTTTAGTCCATCATGGCCACAAAACGTCCTTACCGCATTCTTTTTGCCTGTCCGCAGACCGTTTTCGACGTCAGTAACGGCGCCTCCATGCAGATCTATTCGCTGCTGCAGGAGTTCTCCCGCCGCGGGATTGACACCGCCACCTTCTGCGGCGGTGTGTTTGATGATCCCGCGGGTGCCGCCCGCATCCCAAACCTTGCCGAACAGATCAAGCAAAACGAAGGTAAGGCCGTGCTGATCAACAAGGACAGTTCCGCCAATCCCGAAAATCCCATCACGCACTGGTTCTTTACGGGCTTTCATTCGACCGTCTGGAACGAGATGACGCACGAAGAGGAAACAAACTTCCTCAACAAGTACACCGAGGTACTGAGAACCTTTAAGCCCGACCTCGTGATGGGCTACGGGTGTGATGCACTTTGCCGGTCCCTGTGGATGGAAGCGCGCACCTTCGGTATCCCGACCGTCTACCACGTCTTTAACGGCAACCATCATCATTACCGCTTCCCGCTGCACGACATGGTGCTCACGGACTCGGAAGCTACAGCCAAAATCTACAAAGAAACCGAAGGACTCACCATTCACCCGTACGGCATCTGTATCAATGCGGATCTCGTCACCGCTAAAACACGCAATCCTCAGACCGTCACATTCATTAACCCGGCCTTTGCCAAGGGCGTGGCGATTGTTGCGCGCTTGATTCTCATGGCCAATAAAGAACGGCCCGACATCTCCTTTATGGTGGTGGAAAGCCGCAAGAAGTTTGCCGATGCCCTGCGGGCACTTAAAAAGCCGGGCGGCGAAGTGGGTTCGGCCTTTCAGAACCAGACGTTTAAAAACATTGCGCTGCGCGATGCAACGTTTAACGTCTCCGAGATCTACGCAACCACCAAGGTGCTCGTTGCGCCCTCCCTTTGGTATGAGAGCTGGGGCCGCGTGACAACGGAGGCCACCATGAACGGTATTCCGGTGCTTGCTTCGCAAAGCGGCGGCATTCCGGAAGCGGTCGGTACGGGCGGCATTACGCTTCCCGTTCCTGAGTCAAACCAGGGCAAAGACGAAAACTGGCTTGTACTGCCGAGCGAAGAAGAGTGTCGCCCCTGGGCCGATGCGCTCTATGAGCTTTACGACAACACGGAAAAGTGGCAGGAGGGCTGCAGGAAAAATGCCGAGCAGCATTCACTGAAAGTTACGGGCGACAGAATCCTGAAGCTTTTGCAGCCGCTTCTTCGCAAAAAAGCCGGCGACAATGACTTCACTCGCCTGGGGTCGGTTCGTTATGACGGGGATCCGCTCGATTGGGAAGAATTTAAAAAGGCCGGCAGAAAACGCGCGAAACCGGCCTCTGAGTAATTCACGCCCTTTAACGCATTGAGGAAGCTGACGGCTCCGACCGTCAGCTTCTTTTTCCAAGAATCCCTTCACTCGCTTTCCTCTCCTGACACAAGGCCTTTTTCGAAATCCCCCTAACACTTCCTTTCCTCTACAATGCCCCGGATCTAAGGCTTTTTGCCTATTCTCAAAATCCACTTTTAAACAGAGGAAATTTCACCCATGTGTACTTCTGTTGTTGTCGGAGAGAAAGCCACCGCCGACGGCTCCTTCATGATTGCCCGCAGCGCGGACAGCTCCGCCATGAAGGCCCAGCACTTCATCATTCACGAATCCTGCGATAACCCCGTAGGCAGCGTCTACAGCTGCGCCGCACACCACGGGCTCAACAACTTCACGTATCCGCTGCCTGCGCACAGCCTGTGCTTTACGACGGTTGCAAACTGGAAAACGCAGCTGCACGGCGCCGTGGGCTTTAATGAATTAGGCGTCGGTCTCACCGGCACCGAATCCATCTTTGCCCGCGATGACGCCCTTTTGGTTGATCCCTGGAACAAAGAAACCGGCATCAGCGAAGACGATATTCCGGACGTGATTCTGCCGCGCGCGTCGTCTGCGAAAGAAGCCTGCGCACTTTTGGGGAGCATCATCGAAGAGATCGGTGCCGCTGAAGGCTTTGGTGTGGGCTTTATCGATGATAAGGACGTCTGGTACCTTGAAACCGGCACGGCGCATCAGTGGCTTGCCCACCGCTGCCCGCCGGAAAAGTACATGGCAACCGGCAACCAGGGCCGTTTGAGGAAGTACTCTCCGGAATGCCCGGGGATGATGGCGAGCAAAAACGTCGTGAAGTTTGCCGCCGAACACGGCTTTTACGATCCGGCAAAGGGCGACTTTGATTTTGCCGCGGCCTACACCCGTGACGACAGCCGCGACCGTGTCTACAACGATCCGCGCGTCTGGGTGATGCAGAAGCACTTTAACCCCTCGATCGAGCAGCCCGTGGACGACGGCCGCAACTTCGCGGTTTACCTCAAGCCCGAAGCGAAGATCACGGTGGATGATCTGAAGTTCTGCCTCAGAAACCACTACGAAGGCACCGATCACGATCCGTATTCCAACGGCTTAAACGGCAACGAACCCTGGCGTCCGATCAGCGTTTTCAGAACGTATGAAGCGCACATCCTGCAGGTCCGTCCCAACATGCCCAAGGAAATCGGCTGCGTTATTTACATCGCCTTCGGTATGGCCGATCTCTCCTGCTTCATGCCCTTCTATCAGGGCCTCAAGTCCGTGCCGCTTCACTTCGGCATGGGGACCGATCACGCCGACTCGGTGTCGCTTTACTGGAAGTTCCGCAAGCTTCAGACGCTTGCGATGACGGACTACCCGAAGCTTGCGCCGATCGTCAAAAAGGCCTTTGCCGATCATGAAACCCAGATTGCCGCACGCATGCAGGTTTTTGAAGCGGCTTACACGGAACTTGCCGCCACGGACAAGAAGGCTGCCGACGACCTTCTGCAGAACTTCAGCTTGCGGATTTTTGCCGAAACCGAAGAGCTCGTGGAACGCCTCATGAACGATCTCTTTACGGTGCGCACCAACGACATCGAAAAAGCGAACTTCTTCAGAAACCGCAAGAACAAGGACTGATTTAAGCCTTTCTCACAATCCGGAAAATGCCTTCGGGCGTTTTTCCGGATTTTGCTTCTGTTACGGCATTTCACGCGGCTTTAACGCGACTTTGACGCGTTTTTGACGCACCAAAGAGAAGACTTTCACTCACCATGAAAGCCTTCTCTTTTTCTTTACCCCGCATTGCGCGCCCTGCTGACTTTCTTCAGTTTTGCGTGTGGCTTGCGCTGCTTTTTTCGCTGTCATCTCGCTTGTGCCGCCCGAGGGCGTCGACATGAGTCTTGCGCGCCTTTTCTACAAGGTGACCGACGGCGCCTGAGTGCACAATGCTGAAGCGTTTTCTTGCTGTACCCATTGCGTTTGTTTTCAACGCGCTCAGCCGCCGATTCCTCTTCGTTGAGATTTTCGTCTTCCTGTGTCAAATGGTGCTTCAGTTCCCCTTACAGGGCGGCGTTGATGAAGCGTTGGGCTACGATCTTCATCGCTTCGTTGAAATGAGCCTGCGTTAAGGCCGTTAAGCCGCCGGCTTCCATCAGTTGCTCTACGGCATCGTTCAGAATGGCCTGCTGCTGGTCGGTAAATTTTACGGTGTCGTTTATTTTGGGTGTACGGTGTGCCACGGTGATTCCTTTCGCGCCCTACGGGAGCGCTATTATCGCCCGGACACAAAAAACCTTACATCCTCCATTGTGGCCATCCGTATCCCACTCGCACTTCACCGCCTCGCGCCAGTCAAAAACCGCATCAATGCCGTCCAGAACCAAAACGAGTTCCGGCGCCCTCTGTGCCGCCATCATCTGCCGGGCCATCTGCCAAACCTCACTCACACCGGACTTCGTCGCGCGTCCTGCGGACAAGACGCAAAGAGCACGGGCACCTGAAGTCCCTCGGTTGCCTGCTGCACGGCTGTTGTCTTACCGACACCGTGCGGACCGGAAACGATCTGGATGCGGCGGCGCGGCTCAGCCAGACGGCTTCTTAAAACAGCAACTTCTTCGCGTTCAAACATCCTTTCTGCCGTTTACTCAGTCGATTGAGTAAATTTACTCAGCCGACTGAGTAAATTACCCGTGCGCATTGAGTAAATTGAAAAATTACTGTATTTACAAAGCATTGCGGCGCACAGCAAACAGCCGCCAAAAGAGAAATGTGAGGTAAAGCGCCGTCAGAAGCACCAGTTGCAGGCACGCGGGCAGAATATCCGCCGTCGCCGCACCGTCCTGCGCGGCAGCGGCAGAAGCCACAATCCCGGGCGTCGTGGGAATAAGCTGCGCAAAGCCCTGCACGAAGGGGGTGAGGTTTTCCAGGGGCCACACGGCCCCCGAAATAAAGAACACCGGCGCCGACATGATGACCACCGCGGGCGCCGTCCACCCGTTTCCGGTCAGCGTGGCCGCTGCCATGGCAAAGGCGGTCACGGCCGCCGTAAAGCAAAAGGCGACCAAAAACACCGCAAACGGATTTTGCATGGCCCCGTACTCCCCGAACGAGAAGTCAAAGCCCTGCATGTACAAAAACCACCCGAGCGCCACCGACCAAAACGCAAGAAACACCGCCACGGCCCCGTAAAAAGGGTTTCTGACCGCATCACGGATAAAGCGCTGGCGCGGCTTTTCATTGAGCCACCCTCCGAAAGACAGCCCCACGCCGAAAAACAGCACCGCCTGAATAATGAGCGGCCCCACCATCGGCACGGTGTAGTTGCCGTAACCGGAAATCTCGTTGAAGCGGTACTTCACGATGATGTCGGGTGCCTGGCGGGACGCCGCCGCAAGAAGTTCCGGAGAAACCCCCGCCGTCATCCAGGAGGCATGATTCATGCGCTCTTCCTTGTCCCCGACAATGCGGGCAATCGCTGCCTGCACGGCACGGGTTTTAACGGGGTACGCGCCGTTACCCAAAACGTTTACGGTGACGTTTCTGCCGCGCGCAAGTTCCTCGGCGTAATTGTGCGGAATCGTGATGAGGGTATCGGCCTTCATGCGCTTAAAGGCGTCAAGCCCTTCGGCTTCATCGTGCACCACAAACACAATTTTGGAGGTGCTTGCCGCGTCAAGCTCAGAAATGAGCGACCTTGAAGCCGGGCTTCTGTCCAAGTCCACCACCCCCACCGGCACGTTTTCAATCTGCTGCGTGCTGTAGGGCCAGCCGTAAAAGAGAAGGTAAAAGGCAACGGCCGCACCGAAAACCGCAATGGTGTCGCGGGAAATGAATATCTTTTTTAAGGTAAGCGCAAAGGTGCGCCAAAACCCCGTGAGTTCCTCCCGGTACTTTGCCGTTACTGCCGGCACATCACGTGCGGCGAGTTCGTTGGCCTTCCAGGACTTCATCCGCACCGAAAGAATCAAAAGGCCCGCGGTGAAAAAGACCGCAGGGAAAAGGCACATCAAAAGTTCCTTTTTCGCTATGGCGTCCAGCGGAGACCCCAGCACCCAAATCTGGCCCTGCGCTTCCAGAAAGTGCGTGAGAGGCAAAAGCATCCCGAAGACACGCGCGCCCGCCGTCATTGAGTCGAGCGGAAACGAAAACCCGGTAAAGGGAAAGGTCGGGGCAATGAGGCAGATCGAGCAGGAAAGCGCAATCACCCAGGTGGGCGACACGGCAACCGCAAGAACAGCAAGCGCGGCCATCGAAAGTATGAGAAGCCACGCGGCCGTAAACCAGAGAATCACGGGGCCGGCCGTTCCCCAGCCGCCCCAGCCCGCAAAGCCCGCGACCCAGATGCAGGACATCAAAAGCCAGAAGGCAAGCCACGGCGCAAGTTTCCCCGCAACCGCCGCGGTCACCGATCCCCCGGCGGTTTTCAGAAGTCCTCTCACGCGCCCCGTGCGCCACTCACGCACGAGCGTACTGACAAACGCCAAAAGGGCAGCCAATGCCATCACGCCCGGAATGAGTGTGGGGAGCAGGTAGGCCACGAAGTTAAAACCAGTGTTCCCGAGAAAATAGACTTCGGGCATCGTCACGCGCAGATTTTTGGCATTTTCCGTGAAGTTTCCGCCTTTTTGAGTCATGCGCACGGCCAAATTGGCGACCTTCTGTGCGGCAAGCGCTGTTTTGACGTCAAGTTCCAGAATCGTGCCGATCGCGTAATAGGTCTTGTTGATTTCAAGCACCACAGGGGCACCCACCCCGCGGCGGCGTTCCCGCTCAAAGTCAGGAGGGATGGTAAGCACTGCGTAGATTTTGGCGCCGCGCAGCGCCCTATCGGCTTCCAGTGTGGACTCAAAGGACTTGAACTGCACCGAGGGAATGGCAGACAGGGCCTCAACGACTTCGCGCGAGGCAGCCGACTTATCGGCGTCAACGAGCCCCACGGGCAACTGCGTCATCAGCCCCGGCCCGAACGCAAGCGTTAACACCGCAAGCCAGATGAGCGGCACAACGACGGCCGTGAGCCACTCCACTCGGTGCGCGAGAACCTGCCGCACTTCAGCGGCTGCCACACGCGCAACACGGTTAAACCAACAGAGCATCGTGCCCCCGGGTTACTTGCGTTCAATCACAACCGTCATGCCGGGCCTCAGGTTTGCGACGGGCTCAACCGGGCGGGCCCGCACTTCAAAAGTGCGGATATCGTAGCCGGAAGACTGTCGCGTCGCGCGCCACACGGCGTATTCACCTCTGGGATTGATCCAGTAGACCTTAAAGGCGACGGTCTTTTTAAGAGCCGGCAGGTAAGCGTTTAAAACCGTTTCCTTTTCAATGCCGGGGAGTTCATCTTCACGGACGTTAAAAACAGCCCAGCTGTCGGTGAGGTCCGTGACAAGCACCAACGGAAAACCCGCAGGAACCACTTCGCCTTCATGCATCACGATGCGCGTGACTTCGCCCGCGGTCACGGCGTGCACCGTAGCTTCACCGGCCAAAGACTCAGCTTCAGCCACACCCCCGGCAGCCTGCGCGGCAAGCGCCTTTGCGGCCGCCTTTTCCTGCGTGCGGGCGCCTTCCTTTAAGGCAGACAATTTTTCAAACGCGGCTTTCCTGACCTTCTCGGCCCCCGAAAGCTGGGTCCTGACTTCATCCCACTTCTGTTCGCTCACAAGGCCTTCCTTGTAAAGCGCATCAATACGGGCAAAGGTGTTTTTGGCAAGAGCCGCCGCTGCGGCCGCCCGCTGGAGGTCAGCCTTCGCCGCTTCAATCTGCTGCGTGCGCGCGCCCTCCTGTGCAAGGTCGGACTTCGCAAGCGCCGCAGCCTCCACGGCTTTGGCCTGCGCCACACGGGCATTGATTTCAGGTAACGCCAGTTCCGCAACGGGCATCCCCGCCGTCACCGTGTCTCCTTCTTTGACAAGGACCTTGGCAAGGCGCCCCGGAACCTTTGCAGCCACTGAAACCGTACGGGCATCAATCATCCCCTGAAGAGGAACCGCCACCGGCGCCATCGCCTGCCAGATTCCCCAGCCGATAAAGGCGGCCGCGCCCAAAAGAACAACGCCCCCGATAACGGCCGGAAGCTTGGAAAATTTCTGATTGGCTGACTGCATTTTTATTTTTAATCCGTTTACTTAACAGGCACAAGGTCCGCACGCGTGAGCGTCTGCATGAATTCCGGCATCACGCCGCTGGCGGCATGAAGCCGCACCCAGGCAACGACAAACTTAAAGGCGGCGGCACGCTGCGCGATCTGCGCGCCGATTAACTGCGTGCGGGCTTCCCGTACGTCCAGGGCCGTGGAAAGCCCCTCGTTAAAACTTATCTGCCGCAATTTCAGGTTTTCCGCGGCGAGCGCCACGGTCGAGGCCGTGAGGTCATATTCCTCACGGGCCTGCGTGGTCTGCAGAAACGCCACTTCAACCGCGGTCATCAGGGCATTATCGGCCTCAGCGCGCGCGGCTTCAGCTTTGGTGACGAGCTGCCTTGCCGCCGCAATGTCGGACATGCGGTCGCTGTTACTGAAAAGCGTGAACTTCACGCCGATTCCGGCCATCCAGTCCGGCTCCACCGGCGTGAGGTAGTGTTTCACCAAGTTTTTCATGCCGAAGGCAAAGACTTGGGGATGAAAATTCCCTTCCGCGGCCTTCACTCCTTCTTCGGCCTGATTTCGCTGCGCATCGATTTTTCTGAGAAGCGGCGCGTTAAGCCGCGCCTTTTTCTGCCATTCGGACAGTACGCCCAAGTTCCCGGTGAGAACGAAAAGGGGCGTTGACAGTTCCGGGAGCGTTTTTTCTCTGAGCGCACTCATGAGTTCAGCTTCCGCGACCCTCGCGCCCGTCTGCGCTGAGGCCAGTTCCCGGCGGGCCGTATCGCGCGAAACTTCCACGCTCATGCGCTCAATTTTGGAAATCATCCCTTTCTTTTCAAAGCGCTCGGCACGCAAGAGCTGCGCCTCTTCATCGGCGAGCATGTCGCTTCGGAGCTTTTCCACGGAACGCGCAAGCTGCACGCCCCAGTAGCGGCCCGCAAGTTCCGCGTCCTTCACCTCAAAGCGTTCACTCTTGGCGGCATCGGCTTCCCGGACTTTTTGCTCAAGCGCGTTTTGCTTGGCGGAAATCCGCCCGCCCGTATAAAGCGGCCAATACGCCTGAATGGTTGCGCGCGGCCCACCCAAGTCAAGCTCCTGGCCGACGTTAATCGTTGAAGGGATGGAAATGGGACCAACGCCCAAAGCACCCAGCATCGGCCCCATCGCCTGCAGGTTCGCGGGCACGTCAATATCAAGGTCGAGCTCTTTGCGGCCTTCCATATGCATGGCCATCATGTCGATCTTGGGACCGGAGAGCCATTTGGCGCTTTCGGCCGTTAACCGGGCGCGCTCCACTTCCGCGGCGTCTACGCGGAAGATATCGGAGCGTTCGTGAAAAAGCGCACGGGCTTCGTCAAAGGAAAGCGCGTCAGCGGCGGCTGCCGTCTGAAAAACCAGGGCCCCGAGACAGAGCGCGGCTGCGCAGGAAAAATATCGTACCATCAGACTTTTCCGCGGACCAAGGCCGCGTTTTAACTCATACATTCAGATGAGGCGGAATCTTACCCGTGCTACGGGCACTGCGCCTTGGCCGAAATACTAAGAAAAATCAGAAGGCCCGAAGGTAAGGCGGCGGAAAGGCCACCATGGCGTGCAGGGCCTGTGCGGCGGTCCACCCCCAGTTGGGGTTTCTGAGCATCTCGCGGCCGACGCAGATCCCGTCGGCGTCCCCCGCGGCAAGAATGGCTTCAGCCTGCAGGGGCTCCTTAATAAGTCCCACGGCAAAGGTCACCAGCCCCGTTTCTTTTTTCACAACGCGCGCGTATTCGACCTGATAGCCGGGTTTGAGTTCCGGCATCTGCTGCGCCTTATCAAGCCCTCCGGCACTCACATCCGCCGCGTCGCACCCAAGCACCCGAGCGGCCTTGAGAAACGCCACGGTATCTTCCACCGTCCAGCCGCCCTCGATCCAATCGGTGGCGGAAACACGTACCGCAAGCGCCATATCGGGCACGGCTTCGCGCACAGCCTTAATGACGGCAAGCCCAAAGCGCATCCGGTTTTCGAGGCTTCCGCCCCAGCCGTCCGTTCTGCGGTTTGTCACCGGCGACAAAAATTCATGAATGAGGTAGCCGTGCGCCGCGTGAATCTGAATACCGTCAAAACCTGCAGCCTGAGCGCGCTTTGCGGCCGCCGCAAAGGCGTCAATCACGCGGTGAATATCATCTTCTGTCATTTCCCGCGGCAGGCTTTCGGGTTCTCCGCACGTGACGGCGGACGGCGCTTCAATCGCAAAGCCGCCCTCTTGAAGCGTCAGAAAGCGGCTTTCTTCCCAGGGAACCGTACGGCTTCCCTTGCGGCCCGAGTGCGAGAGCTGAATCATGAGTTTGGTCTCGGGGCTTACGGCGCGGCATTCCGAGGTGAGCGCCTTAAAGGCCTCGGTCTGCTCATCGTTCCAGAGCCCGAGACACGCAGGCGTGATGCGGCCCTCAGGCGTCACGGCCGTTGCTTCCACAACGACGAGCCCGGCACCCGACCCCGCCAATTTTCCATAATGCACCCGGTGCCAGGCCTGAAGCACCCCGTCTTTGGCGCGGTACTGGCACATCGGCGGCACACAGAGGCGGTTCACAAGCTTCAGTTTTCCCAGTGTGAGCGGTGAAAATAAGAGCGTCATGAAGGCCTCCGCTGCAAAATGCTCGTTTAGAAAAGATCGTCCGTGTTGTCGCGCAGGCTGATCATGCGCTCAACGTAACGGGCAATCGTGTCGATCTCAAGATTCACGCCGTCCTGAGGTTTCAGACTCTTTAAGGTCGTCACTTCCACGGTGTGCGGGATGAGATTGATGGAAATACGGGCGCCCACCGGCGTGTCTTCCACGGAGTTAATCGTGAGCGACACACCGTTAACCGTCACAGAGCCCTTGTAGGCAAGGTACGGAGAGAGCTTTTTGGGCGCAAGAATCACCAGGTGCCAGCTCTCGGCCTTGGGTTCCATCACTTCGACCTGACCGACGCCGTCGACGTGTCCGCTCACCAGATGGCCGTCCACACGGTCACCGAGCCGCATGGCTTTTTCAAGGTTCACAAACCCGAAGGTGTTAAGGCCAACGGTCTTGGAGAGGCTCTCGGCACTTACGTCAATCGTAAAGGAGTCGCCTTCAATGCCGGTCACGGTCATGCAGGCGCCGTTAACGGCAATCGAGTCCCCGACATGCACCTCTTCGAGGTGAAATTCCGCAGGAGTCTTAATCGTGAGGCGCACGCCGTCACCGAGCTTTTCCGGTTCGCGCACCTTACCCACAGCCTGAATAATCCCGGTAAACATTCAAGAAACTCCTTTCTGATGTCTGAAAATCTGTTTTCGTTACGCACCAGCAGTCTTACGACTGCGGGCGAAGCACGATTTTAAGGTCACTGCCGGCCGTTGCCACGGCGTGATACCGCCAGCGGTAGATATCCTGCATGCGCTCAAAGTGAGGAAGGCTCGCGAGAACCTTGCCGCTGCCCATAAAGCAGGGCGCCACATAAAGAACAATTTCGTCCACAAGGCCCGCGGTCATCAGCGACCCCGAAAGCCTCGCTCCGGCTTCCACATGAAGCACATTGACTTCTCTTTTCCCGATTTCGTGAAGCACTTCACCCAAATCGAGCTTACCGAGCTCGGTTTCGGCAACGCGCACGGTCTGAGCGCCCGCGGCCGTGATCCGCTCCACGGCTTCTTCTGACGCGCTTTCGGCGACAAAGACCGTGCAGGGGGCGCCTTCCAGAATCCGGCTTTCCGAGGGTATCGAGCCCCGGGCGTCGCACACAAATTTCGGCGGATCCTTCCAGTTGCCGGGCAGCCGCACGTTCATTTGGGGATTGTCCGCCCGTACGGTTCCCACACCCGTCAAAATCCCCTGAGAGTGCGCGCGCATGAGCCGCCCGTCTTCGCGGGAATCTTCTGACGTAATCCACCGGCTCATCCCGTTTTCAAGCGCCGTGCGCCCGTCAAGACTGGCCGCAAGCTTCATCCGTACCCAGGGGGTGCCCCGCTTCATGCGGGTGATAAAGCCGATGTTGGATTCAATCGCTTCGGTTTCACAAACGCCCGTTGTGACGGCAATACCAGCGTCTTTGAGCATCGCGATGCCGCGGCCGGCCACAAGGGGATTGGGATCAGTGGTTCCCACCACCACGCGCGCCGCCTTTTCCTTAATCAGGCGCAGTGCGCAGGGAGGGGTTCTTCCGTAGTGCGAGCAGGGTTCAAGCGTCACATAAAACGTGGCACCTTCAGGCGTCATGCCCTTGGCGTATACGTCGTTAATCGCACTGATTTCAGCGTGCGCTGAGCCCGGCGCCTGCGTTGAGCCCCTTCCGAGCTCAACGCCGTCTTTCACAATCACACAGCCCACCGCCGGATTCGGAGGCGCAATGAGTTCGGCGTTTTTCGCGGTTTCAAGCGCCTGCCGCATCCAGAATTCATCGGCCGGATCAGCCTTAATGTCTTTAACGTCCGTCATTTGTTGTGCTGCGTGGCTTCGAGGTCGCGCATCAGATTGCGGAAACCCTCGGGTTTGTCGACATTAAAGTAAACGCTTGCAAAGCGGATGTAAGCAACGCTGTCGAGCTTTTTGAGCTCTTTTAAAACGAGTTCGCCTATTTTGGCGCTCGGAACTTCCTTTTCGCCCATGGTCATGAGCGCCAGTTCAATCGCGTCAATCGAGGCTTCAATCGCCTCCATCGTTACCGGACGCTTTCTTAACGCAAGGCGCATCGAGCCCTTGAGTTTTTCGCGGTCAAACTCGCAGCGCCCGCCGTCACGCTTAACGACCGTCGGGAGGTTCAGCTCAGCACGCTCAAAGGTTGTAAAGCGTTTACCGCAGGATTCGCACTGCCGTCGGCGGCGGATCGAGAATCCGTCCTCACTCGCACGTGAATCAATAACAGCCGAATCCTTGGCCTTACAGTAGGGGCAGCGCATGCCTTCTCTCCCAAAACAAACGGCGCAATCTGTGCCGAAGCACGCCGCAGGCAACCACTGGATATGGTGTCTTTCGGGTGTGCATCCTTTAATTGTATGCGGGATGAGACCGTAAACCGCAAAAAAACCGCCCGAAGCGCACCGATTTTGCAAGCGGATGCTTCGGACGGTCCATGTCAGGCGGGCTTATAAGCCCGCTGACAGACTGATTACATGCGATAGACCGGGAACTTCGCGGTGAGCCGGTCCACGGCTTCACGCACGCGGGCGAGCACCGCGGGATCTTCGGGGGCGTCCAAAAGATCCGCAATGAGGTTCGCGGTTTCGCGCGTTTCTTCTTCCTTAAAGCCGCGCGTGGTCATCGCAGGGGTCCCGAGGCGCAGGCCCGAGGTGACAAAGGGCTTTTCCGGATCGTTATGGATGGCGTTTTTGTTCACCGTGATGTGGGCTTCTCCGAGAAGCGCTTCAGCGGCCTTTCCGGTTAAGCGCTTGGCTCTGAGGTCCACGAGCATCACGTGGCTTTCGGTACCGCCGGAAACGATCCGCAGACCGCGCTTGGTGAGTTCTTCCGCCAGGACCTTCGCGTTTTTGGCAACCTGCTCGCCGTAGGCCTTAAATTCCGGTGTAAGCGCTTCACCGAGCGCCACGGCCTTGGCGGCAATCACGTGCATCAGGGGACCGCCCTGCATGCCCGGGAACACCGCGGAATTGATCTTCTTTTCAAGTTCCGGACGGCAGAAAATGATGCCGCCGCGCGGACCTCTCAAGCTCTTGTGCGTCGTGGTCGTCACAATGTCGGCGTAGCCGAAGGGGCTCGGGTAGACGCCTGCGGCGATAAGCCCGGCGTAGTGCGCCATATCAACCATCAAAAGGGCGCCGACGCTATGCGCAATCTCGGCAAAGCGCTTGAAATCAATCTTGAGGGAATAAGCCGAAGCCCCGGCCACGATGAGCTTGGGCTTGGCTTCCTTGGCAAGGCGCTCGACTTCATCGTAGTCGATCTTTTCGTCTTCTCCGAGGCCGTAGGGCACGCAGTGGAAGAACTTGCCGGAGAAATTAAGGTGCATGCCGTGAGAGAGGTGGCCGCCGTCGGCAAGACTCATGCCCATGAAGGTGTCGCCCTCATTGAGAACCGCCATAAAGACCGCGGCATTGGCCTGAGCGCCCGAATGAGGCTGCACGTTTACGGCCATCTCAACGCCCGCGGGTTCGCAGAAGAGTTTCTTTGCGCGGGCAATGGCAATGCGCTCGACTTCGTCGACGAACTGGCAGCCGCCGTAGTAACGCTTGCCGGGATAGCCTTCGGCGTACTTGTTGGTGAGCTGACTGCCCTGGGCAGACATCACGGCAGGCGAAGCATAGTTTTCGCTTGCAATCATTTCGATGTGCTGTTCCTGACGCTGCATTTCGTCTTCGATGTACTTCCAGACTTCGGCGTCGGTGACGGCGGCAGTTTTGCTGTATTCAAACATGGGAAATTCTTCCTGAGAGTGTCGTAGTCAGTACTGAGAGCACACCAAGGCGTGCCCGAAAAAGCGGAAAGATTATAAAAGCGCGTTGCATAGGCCATGTAGCCGGGTAACGGCTGCATACAAAGAAAAACGGCACCGCTGCAGTCTTTGCCTGCATCCCGGATCTCTGAAGCCGTCCGAATCAGACCGGAAAACAGAAAGTATCTTTTTCTACACTTTTTGTTTTGGACACGATAAAAGTATCCTTTACTACACTATTTATCGTTTTCAGTGCTCAATTCGCTGACAGCCAACAAAAAAGCACAACCCCCGTGTTTTTTACCGACGACACGGCGGCCGCTGCTTTGGGCGAAGCGGTACACAAAAGGCGCAGAGCCTTGAAACTCACGCTCGATGCGGTTTCCGACATGACCGGCATTACCAAAAAGACACTCATTGCGCTGGAAAAAGGCCGCGATGTGCGGGTGTCCGCAGTGCTTGCCGTTTGCGGACTTCTGGGCTGCACGCTCAATATCACTGCTCCGGAGCCGGAAAAGGAGGATGAGATTGTCTGGTTCTGAGTCCGCCGGCATTTGGGTGGGCAACCGGCTCGCCGTCCGTGTACAACTCACGCCCGAAGATCCGGTCCTTACCTACACGGATGACTGGAAAGCCTCGGGCTTTGCCTTAAGCCCGGCGCTTCCTCTCACCGGGCCCGCCGACTCCCGCGCCGTCACTGCCTTTTTTGAAAACATGCTGCCTGAAAGCCGGGCCTTTGAAAACCTGGTTTTGGCAACACAGATCTCGGCAGGCAACAAAATCGGCCTGGCGCTTAAGTTGGGCTACGATCTTCCAGGTGCCATGAAGCTCACGGCCGATACCTCTGGCGAAGTCAGGGAGGCAATCCGCCCGGTAACGGCCGCTGAAATTACAAGCCGCATCGAAGCGCCTGACACGCATCCCATGGATCTCTGGGACAACCGGCCGCGCGTGACGGTTGCCGGCGCCCAGCCCAAACTCAACCTCCTGATGACTGACGGCCGCTATGTGCTTGCGGAAGGCTCAACAATTGCCTCCGACCGGATTCTGAAGTTTGAGCCGAAGGGCTCTCCGTTTCTCGCCATCAACGAATTTCTGTCACTGGAGCTCGCCCGTGCACTCGGCCATCCTGTTGCTCAAGCCCGGCTTTTCCGCATGGGAGAACACCGTGTTCTGGAAGGTTTTCGCTTTGACAGGAAAACGGAGTTGCGCGCCGGCAAGAAACGCGTGTGGCGCCGGCACGTCATTGACGCCTGTCAGGCCTTGGGCCTTACCTCTGCCTACAAGTACGAGCGGCCGTTCGGAGACAGCCGCGATGTTGCCGCCATCCGTACCGGCGTGAGTCTTGTGCGGCTTTTTTCTCTCGTGCGGTTTGCTGATCCCGCACTTCGGGCACGGACGGCTGCGTCCCTTCTGGACTGGCTGCTTTTTAACACCGTCATCGGCAACACCGATGCGCACGGTAAGACTTTCAGTTTCTTTGTCGGTAAAGACGGCTTATCGGACGCACCTTGGTATGACCTCGTCTCCGTGCTGCAGGTTGACGGCGTCAGCCACAGTCTTGCGATGGCCGCAGGGGATGATTGTGAGCAGGCAGCGTCGGGCACGCCGCCCTGCTCACAGACGAAACAACAGAGATCAGTAGAGCCCTGCTTTACGGCAGGCTTCCGCAACAAACTTGTTTTCATTACCCTGAAGCCGCGCAATGCGCTTGGCGCGGGTGCACTCCCAAGCGTCAGGCGCATACTGTTTGGCCCAGGCTTCGGCGAGCTTTCGCTGCTGATCTGAAAGCCGCATCTTGGGGTAACTGTCCGCCATATAAAGCATCGTGCGGCCGATCGTGCCGCGGGTGTATTCCGGGGGCTCAGCGCGGCGGTCTTCGATCTTCATTGGACACGTGCCGAACGTCACCTTGGCTGCGGGCAGCATCGCGTAGTTATAGTTGCTGCGCAGCGCATTGACGGCGCCGATTGCCGGATAAAGGTTATACATGTCGCTTTGCATGTAGCGGTACTCTTCGTTCACCTTTTCCGCGCACTTGCGGCCCTTAAAGTTCCTGCCACGGTTATCCACGCACTTGGCATCGCCCTCACGCCACTCTTTAAAAAAGCGCCCGAAGTTTTCCGCCGGCACGACGTGCTCCCACTCAATGCGCCGCGCCCGCTTTTCGTGTTTGGGCGTCGTAAAACCGTCCGGCAGCGTAATGCTTTTGCGCGAGTCAAAGACCGCACGGCAGTAGAAAGTCACACGGTGATCCATGTAGACCTTTCGCTCCAGCGTTTTCTTGGCTTCGTTAAAGGAATCAATCGTAGTGTTGCCGGCAGCGTAAGCCGTACCGACCGAAAGAAAGGCCGCTGCGGCAGCCGTTGTAAGAGCTGATAAGAAAACCTTCTTCATAGAAATTCCGCGAGGAAACCCGCGTCTTCAGACGCGGGAGGAATCGCGGCCCTCCTTTCTCAGTTCAGTTAAAAACATCTTTCGCTTCTCAAGAAGCGAAAGTTTCTTGTAGGAAATACCAGCAGAAATCTTTGTACC
>ENA-UOJC01001835-UOJC01001835.1-human-gut-metagenome-genome-assembly--contig:-C104-NODE-1835-length-25847-cov-14.885236_pt1 | contig 25847 bp, 23 predicted proteins | sample MGYA00242339_ERZ723886 | MGnify/ENA metagenome assembly ERZ723886 | reverse complement strand
TCGGGCTTGGTGGCCTCGCACTTGAGCTCGATCACGGGCAGGTCAGCGCGCTTCGGAGCGACCCACTTCTGACCGTCCCAGGTCATGTTATAGGTGACGGACTCCGCAACGGCGGTGTGCTTGCCGTTTGCGACGGAGTAAGCCTCCGCATACTCCTTGGTAGAAACGGTGACGGGGCAGATGTAGGTCTCGCCGTCCTTCGTCACCTCGCCGATCGTGTCAGCGCCGGGGATGGCGAGCATCCAGGTATCGGCGTGGGCATCATTGGTCGTGCAGGAGACGCGATAGGCGCTGGGGAGCGCGGTTTCTGCGGGAGCCTTGGGAGCCTCGGGCTCGGTGGCCTTGCACTCGACCTTGATCTGGGGCAGCTGAGTCATCTCGGGAGCGACCCATTTCTCGCCGTCCCAGGTCATCTTGAAGGTGATGGACTCCGCAACGGCGGTGTGCTTGCCGTTCTCGACGGAGTAAGCCTCAGCATACTTCGCGGTGGCGATGGTGATGGGGCAGACATAGTTGTTGCCGTCCTTCGTCACCTCACCGATCGTGAAGGTGTCCGCGATCAGGTTCATCTGCGCAGCGCCGTGATTGCTATTTTCGGTCACGCAGGAGACGATGTAGGCCGTGGGGATATTGGTGGCCACGGGAGCCTCGGGAACAACCTCGACGGGCTTGTTGTCCTCGCGGATCAGCCACCACTGCGTGCCGTAGAACGGGTTGGCCGTGCCGAAGGCGAGGCCGTTGTCCGTCTCAGCGTACACGCGCAGACCGTGGTTAAAGGGATCGCCGAAGCCGTCGATCGTGATCGTTTCGAAGTTCACGCCGTCTTCGGTCACATAAACGTCGCAGCCGCGCTCGGCAACGCTCATGTACTGAGCGGTGACGACGATCTTCTTGACGAGCTGGATGAGCTCCTTCATGGAAGCGGCCAGCTTCTGCATGGCTTCAAGGTTGCTCTCAAGATCGTCGACGTAGTCGGGGTAAACGCCCATGTCATCGAGGACGTCGTCGGCGCCGTTGAGGTCATTGTCAATGCGGTCATAGAACGCCGCGTCGTCGTCCTCGGCGAAGGTCTCGCTCAGCGCCTCGATTATGGCAGCGTCGGCATGGGTCCCGTCCTCAAAGCAGGATGCGGGAAGCGAGCCGAACAGGTCTGCCAGCAGGTCGTACTCGGCGTCGATGCCTGCGCCGGGAAGCACGGTGTCATCGTCGGAGATCGTGGCGAGGGAGGTGGAGTCAAAGAATGCGAACAGCTCGCGGATATCCTCGCGGATCTGCGCCTCGCTGCTCATCTCGTCAATGGGCATCGTGCCGTACTTGTCCCACGTCAGCTTCAGCAGCTCGCGGATGTAGTTGAAGAGTCTGTTCCACTGCACCGGCTCCCAGAGGGCAAGGTCGCCATTCGCGAACTGGCCGACCGGCTCAAGCAGGCTGCTGGTGTCAAACGTGCCGCAGTAGAGCTTGTTGTTGTGGACGGTCATGCGCCAGATATACTGGTTTTCATTGTGGCCGAAGCCGGAGCCGATGCCGGAAATGCCGCCCTCGGGGAACATGTCCGTCTTGTCACCGACGACCAGCTCGATGTTCTCGTCCTCGTCCATGCGGTAGAGGTTGACGGACTGCTCCAGATTCTTGTTCATGAAGCCAAAGTCGAGGTTGAACATGATCTGGATCAGCGCGATCTCCTCGTCATTGTACTCGCCGATGTAGAGGTGGTCGCCGAGCACCGTCAGAACGCCTGCGCCGGAGCAGGTACGCGCGGGGTCGATGCCGAAGGTATACTTTGCATTGTCATTCTCCTTGTCACCAACGACCGGATGCCACTTCCAAGTGCCGTCGCTCTGCTTCTCGCCGCAGACGATGGCGAAGGACTGCATGGTGTTCTCAGCGGGCATGTTCTCCGGCGTACCGGTGCAGATGGAGACGTAGAGCTTGTTGTTGAACTTGACGATCTCCCAGATGGAGCCGCCGTAGATGCTGTCGGAGAAATGGAACGCAGGGTAGTTGAAGAGCTGCGCCTGTGTTGCGATGACCTTGAAGCTCTCAGGATCGTCAGGCGTCTTCGTAGAATAAATCTGTGCCTCAAACTCACCGTTGGCTTTCTTCGTCACGCAGCTGATGATCAGCTCGTCCTCGTATACACACATGCCGCGGATGCCGGCGGAGATGTGCTGCTGGAAGCCTTCGTAGAACTCACGGACGTCCATGCCGTAGACCTTCTTGCACTCGTCCGTCTCGGGATCGACCTGCCAGATCTGGGGCGCGTGATCGACCGAGCCGCAGAAGTAGAACTTGCCATGGTATTCCACGGCGTTGCGGAAGCTGACGTCGTGCTTCGCGTTTCCTTCCGAGCTGCTGGAGAGCAGGATCTTCACCTCGCCGGTTTTGACGTTGAGCTTGACGAGCGCACCACTGGAGGTTTTGCCGTCTGCCTCCTGCGTGAAGAAGTTACCGTTAAAAATGACGTTCAGGATGCCGGGCAGAAGCTCGGGGTCATACTTGTGGCCGAGGCCGCTGTCCATCAGCTGGACGGTCTGGCCCAGGGCGTTGTAGAGAAGGCCCGTGTAGATCCAGTCGCCATAGCCTATGGCAGACCAGGAGTAGGACTGGCCGCGGCAGCCGGAATCGTCTGCGCTGCCGATGTCGGCGCTGAGGACGCCGTTGCCGGCGTAATCAACAAGGCCGTCGTTTCTTCTGCTGCCCTCATACTTGGAGTTGGGGGCGACCAACGGGTGGGAGACTTTTTCTGCCATGTCTCCGTTTTTACCCTGATACTGGTAGGGGAACAGGTTTGCGGGTTCGGCTTCCTTTGCGAGCGCCGAAGCCGGGAGCAATCCGACTACCATCACAAGGCAGAGCAGAATGCTCAATAGTCTTTTTTTCATGTCGCAATTTCCTCGCTTTCCTAAATGCAGCACATTTTTTTTGCAGCCGCGCAAAGGCCAACGGTGCGAAAACGGCGGCTGAGATCACACAATTGGCCCTGAACGGCATTTGCCAATAATACTTTAACAGATAGCGGGCAATAATTCAATAGGATTATTCGAAAATAAATCTTTTTGCCGTTTCTACATGGCGAGCTCCTCCATCCGCGGCCGATGACGCAGAGAGAAGAGGCCTTAGCGGGTACTTTATGTCAAAATGACGGATGTGTTGCACATTTCTCATATAAATGACGGAAATGAATCATTTCCTTGGCTATTCTAACGGTTGAAAAAAGCGAAAAAGGCGTTACAATAGAGCCTCGCGAAATGAGTTTGATATTCTATATATGAGTTGTGGAGGAAATGCGATGTCATATCATTATTTGCTGGATCTTGCGCTGATCCTGCTGAGCACGAAGATTTTGGGCCTCGCCGCGCAGAAGTTCCAGATGCCGCAGGTCGTGGGCGCGCTGATCGCGGGCCTCATTCTCAGCCCCGCGGGGCTTGGGCTGCTGTCGGAGACGGAGTTCACCGCGCAGCTCAGCGAGCTGGGCGTCATCGTGCTGATGTTCTCCGCCGGTATGGGCACGGACATCAAGGAGCTCAAAAACAGCGGCAAAGCGGGCTTCATGGTCGCCCTGCTCGGCGTGGTCGTGCCGTTTCTCATGGGTACGGGCCTTGCCTGGGGCGCAGACGAGCTTGGCCTCATCGAGAGCACCGGCTTCATTGAGAACATCTTTATCGGCACCATCCTGACGGCGACCTCCGTGAGCATCACGGTCGAAACGCTCAAGGAGATGAAAAAGCTCGAAACGAAGGTCGGCAACACGATTCTGGCTGCCGCGCTCATCGACGATGTGCTCGGCCTCATTGCCCTCACGCTTGTGTGCAGCCTTGCCGGCGGCGATGAGAGCATCGGCATGGTGCTCCTCAAGATCGCGGGCTTCTTCGTCTTTGCCTTTGTCGTCGGCTTTGCCGCCAACCACGTCTTCTGCTGGATGCTCCAGCGCCAGCACGGCTGGGCAAGCCACAGAAACTCCGTGTTCGCCTTTGTTCTCTGCCTTGTGATGGCCTACTGTGCCGAGGAGTTCTTCGGCGTGGCCGATATCACGGGCGCTTACGCCGCGGGTCTTGCCGTTGCCTGCACACCCAAGGGAACGTATATCCAGACGAAGTACAACCCCCTTGGCTATCTGCTGCTCACGCCAGTGTTCTTCGCGAGCATCGGTATCAATGTGCAGATCACGGGTCTGACGGGCGGCATGGTCGTCTTCTCGATTTTGCTGCTGCTTGTTTCGATCATCTCGAAGCTCCTCGGCTGCGGCCTTGGCGCGAAAGCCTGCCAGTTCACCACGCGCGAGAGCATCCAGGTCGGCGTGGGCATGGCCTGCCGCGGCGAAGTCGCGCTGATCGTCGCCAACCGCGGCCTTTCGATGGGTGTGCTGTCGCCCGCGATGATGACGCCGGTCGTCATCACGGTCGTATGCGGCACGATCCTGACGCCGATTTTGCTCAAGCTGTCCTTCCGCGGCCATCAGGAGACGGAGCTGGTGCAGAACAACATCGCCGACCGCATGGCCAAGCACCGTCAGCTCGATATCATCACGCAGCAGCTTTTGCAGCAGGATGAGCAGATGATGAAAAAGAACTGAGCGCAAAGAGAATAAGAAAAGAGCGTCTTCCCCGGCGGGGAAGACGCTCTTTTGCATATTACTCGGTCTCAAAGCCGACGATCACGCCGCCGCGCTCGGCATAGTAGCTGCAAAGCCCGCCGCACAGCCGCGTTTTGATGTCCGCGAGCGGAAAGCGCTCGCGCAGCGCGCGCTCGATGGCGATCGCCGCCTCGCTGTTCTGCGCGTGGCTGATGCGCACCTTGCCGCCGCGATAGCCGCGCTCATACATCTCCTGTACCAGTGCGCTGCGGGCCTTTTTGTCGCCGCGGCACTTCTCTATCGGCTCGATGGTGCCCTGCTCACTCGCCACGGCGAGGATCTGGATGCCGAGGATGCCGATGGCGCCGGCGACAAGCTTGCTCACGCGCCCGTTTTGCGCAAGGTTGTGGACCGAGCGCAGGATGAAGAGAAGATGCGTTGAGGAGAGATATTCCTCTCCCGCCGCGCAGATCTCGTCGAAGGACTTGCCCTCGCGGATGAGAGAGGCGAGCTTTTCGATGAGCAGCAGCATTTCAGGGCCCGTGCTCAGCGAGTCGAAAACGTGGATCTTCACGTCGGGATGGGCTTGCAGATACAGCTCTCGCGCCGCCATCGCGGACGACCACGTGCCGGATAAGCTGCCCGTGATGCACACGACGAAGATCTCGTCCGCGCCCTCAAAGGCGCTCATCCAGTTCTCCGGGCCGGGGCAGGCCGTGCCGGAGGGGCCGTTGTGCGAGGCGAGAAAGTCGAGCATTGCGGCGGTGTCGAGCTGCTCGTTGTCAACAAAGTCGCGTCCGCCGGCGCGAATGGTCATGGGGACGGACTGAAAGCAAACGCCCTCTACCGCCCTGATGTCGGCAGAGGAGTCGGCGATGATCTTAACCATGGGAACCTCCAATAGATGAGCGGCCGGAGGCGACCGCTCCGCAGTGTTTAAATATCAGAGACTACCATACAACGATTTTATAAAACTGTCAATCGGTTTTTAAAAAACTTGTTGACTTTTTCGAAAGCCATGACTAAGATATAGGAAACGCCATCTGAGAAAAGGAGAATGACCGATGGAGGCAGCAAAGCACGCGCAGCTCGCGGACTCTGTCCGCAGCTTTCACATTCCGCGCCTGAACGAGATCCCGAACGTGGGGCTGTATCTCGAGCAGGTCGTGCGCTATGTGAACCAGTCGATCGTCGATTGCGGGCTCAGCCCCATCACAGCCTCGATGGTAAGCAATTACGTCAAGCAGAGGATCATTCCCGGGCCGGAGAAGAAGGTCTACGGGGTCGAGAGCATCGCCTACCTCATCTTCGTCTCGTGCGTCAAGAGCGTTGCGGCGATGGACGATATCCGCACCCTGATCTCCATCCAGCAGGAGACCTACGATCTGCCGACGGCGTATCATTACTTCTGCGAGGAATTTGAAAATCTCATCCGCTATGTCTTCGGCGCGAGCGACCGGCTGGAGAGCGTCGGCTCGGACCAGACGGATGAGAAAAAGCTGCTGCGCTCGGCGCTTCTGAGCGTGACGCACAAGCTCTACCTCGACGCCTATCTGCGCCTGCTGCGCGAGCGCGGAGACGGGGAAAAGTAAAAAAGCGCCGATGCACCCTGCAACGGGCGCGGCGGCATAAACGGAAAAAGGACTCAGGCCAAGAAGCCTGAGTCCTTTTTGGTATCTGTGTTACTCGCGCGGGATCATGTTCGTGCGCTCCATCACCACAACGAGAACGGGGATGAGCACGAGCTGCAAAATGATGCCGGGGAGAGCCATCGTGACCGCGCCGGAGAGAAACATTGCAAGGTTGAAGGTCGTGCTGCGAAGGCCCGCAAGCAGGAACTGCACAAGTCCCCACACGAGGCGGCCTGCGAGCATCGCGGCGATGAGAGAGAAGTAGATGCGGCCGCCGCGCCCGCGGAGCTTGCGGTACAGCCAGCCCGACACCGCGCCGTAGGTCGCCATTTCAAACGCCATTGCGACGGACACCCACACCGGCGGCATACCGAAGATGGCCGAGCGCAGCAGGGGGGAGAGGAAACCGACCGCAAGCCCCCACGGCCAGCCGCACATGAAGCCGCACAGCAGCGCGGGGATGTGCATGGGACAGAGCATCGAGCCGATTTTGGGGACCTGACCGGTCAAAAACGGCAGTACCATCGCAAGCGCGAGGTAGAGCGCGGAATAGGTAAGCTTTCTCACGGCGGAGGAATTGCGGGTGGAAGTGACAGCGTTGTTCATGGTGGGATCTCCGTTTCTTTCGGCGCGCGGCGCCGTTTGTGCAGATGCGGGAATCTTACCAAAAATACACAGCGCTGTCAATCCCGCGGCCTTGCGCGAAGGGGCGAAAGATGCTATCATCAGTGTGATTTTTTTGAAAAAGGGAGCATTCTTCATGAACGATCTTTCTTTGGAGCGCATTCAAGCGCTCCTTGCGCGCATCGACCGCCTGATGGCGGAGCGGGAGCGCGTGATCGTCGCCGTCGACGGCGGCAGCGCGAGCGGGAAAACGACGCTGGGCGCGCTGCTGCAAAGCGTTTACGCCTGCCCCGTCTTCCACATGGACGATTTTTTCCTCCGCCCCGAGCAGCGCACGCCGGAGCGCTTTTCAGAGCCGGGCGGCAATGTCGACCGCGAGCGCTTTTTGTCGGAGGTCCTGCTGCCGCTGCGGCAGGGGAAGACGGTCGACTACCGCCGCTTCGACTGCGCGAGCTTTACCGTCGCCCCGCCTGAAAGGATCGAGCCGGGAAGGCTCAACGTCGTCGAAGGAGCCTATGCCATGCACCCCGACCTTGCACCTTACTATGATCTCACGGTGTTTCTCGCCATTTCGCCGGAAAAACAGCGCGAGCGCATCCTCAAACGGAATGCGCCCGCGAAGGCAGAGCAGTTTTTTACGCGCTGGATCCCCTTTGAGCAGCGCTATTTTTCAGCGCTGAGCGTGCCTGAGCGCTGCGATCTCATCCTCTCAGGTGACGATCAGACGAGCGTGCCGTAAGGCGCGATGCCGAGCATATACTCGACTGCGATGGCCACGAGCACCACGAGCAGCGAGACGATGAAGCCGTGCAGCATCGGCTTTGCGCCGGACTTGCACAGGGCGGCAAAGTTGGTGTTCAGGCCGATGGCGGCAAGCGCCGCGACCATGAGGAACTTGCTGATGCTCTTGAGCGTGGCGGCAAGAGACGCGGGGATGATGCCGAGCGAGCAGAGGATGGACATCGCAAGGAAGCCGAGGATGAACCACGGGAAGAGGGACTTCATATTGACCTTCACGCCATGCTCGCCGCTCTGCGCGGCGGCCTTCTGCTTCAAGCGGATGCTGATGGCCGCGAAGACCAGTACCGTCGGGATGATGGCGAGCGTGCGCGTCAGCTTGACCATCGTGGCAAAGTCGCCCGCGGCCTCACTGAAGGCGTAGCCCGTCGCCACGACGCTCGAGGTATCGTTGACCGCCGTACCGGCCCACAGGCCGAAAGCCGCGTCGGAAAGGCCCATCGCGCGGCCGAGCAGCGGGAAGACGACGACCATGATGGTATCAAAAAGGAACGTTGCAGACATGCCGTAGGCGATGTCCATGTCCGTCGCCTCGATGACGGGGGCGATGGCGGCAATGGCGCTGCCGCCGCAGATGCCCGTGCCCGCGTTGATGAGACTGCTCGTCTTCCAGTCGAGCCCCAGCGCCTTGCCGACAAGGTAGCCGAGGCCGAAGCAGGTGGCAAGCGTGAAGAGCATGACGGTGAGCGAGAACTTGCCGACCGTGAGGACAGTCGTGATGTTCAGGCTTGCGCCGAGCAGGATGATGGCGAATTTAAGGATCTTTTTCGAGGTGAACTTGATGCCGGGCGTTGTCTTCTCATTCGGCGCATAGAATCGGTTGACGATCATGCCGATGAACATGGCGATGACCGACGCGCCGATGAGGTGCAGCCCCGCCGATTCCTCGAGCTGCTCCAGAAGCTTGGCGACCACGGCGATGACGAGCGCGATGGCGCAGCCGGGCAGCATTTTTTTCACGGTTTCGATAAATTTCATGTGCTTTCTCTCTCCTCCAAAGCTTGTTGCCGTTGTATTATAGCACCGACTCATGATATAATAAAATTATAAATGAGAATATGTCGATTCTGTTTTGTTATCGATGAGGAGGGAGAGTATGGACCAGCGGCTTGAAACATTTCTGACGCTCTGCGCAACGATGAACTATCGCAAGGCGGCCGAGCGCCTGCACCTGACGCAGCCGACCGTCACCAAGCAGATCCAGGCGCTTGAGGCGCTCTACGGCGTGCGCCTTTTCACCTACGACAGCCGCAAGCTCAGAAAAACGCCGCAGGGCGAGACGCTTGAGACCTACGCCATCAGCCAGCGCTATCAGGACGAGGAACTGCGCCGCGCCCTTACCGCGCAGGAAAAGACGCGCCTTCGCATCGGCGCGACCAAATCCATCGGCGACTACATCCTGCCGCCGCAGATCAAGTGCTTTCTGCGCCAGCCGGAAAACGAACTTTTCTTCACCGTGGACAACACCGCCCACCTGCTCGCCCAGCTCGAGGGCGGGGAGCTCGACTTCGTTGTGCTCGAAGGCATTTTCGACAAGCGCCGCTACGAAAGTTTCCTGCTGCGCAACGAGCCGTATATCGGCGTGTGCGCGAAGGAACACCCCTTTTCGGGACGCGAGGTGCCGCTGCCCGAACTCTTCTCCGAACGGCTCATTCTGCGCGAGCCCGGCTCCGGCACGCGCAACATCTTAGAGCGAGAGCTCCAGCAGTGCGGCTATACGCCCGATGCCTTCTGCTCCAATGTCTGCATCAGCAGCTTCAAGATCATCCGCGACCTTGTGCGCGCAGGGCAGGGCGTGAGCTTTCTCTATGAGGCGGTCGTCAAGGGCGACGAGGGCATTGCCCACTTCTCCTGCCCGCCGCTCACGGGCGTACACGAGCTGAACGTCGTGTGTCTCAAGCATACGAACGCGTCCGTTCTCGCCCACCGCTTCCTTAATTTATAAAAAAGAAGAGAGACGGATTGCGTCTCTCTTCTTTTTTATGTGTGCTCCAATTTGAAGACCGAGGGGAGGATATTCCCGTCCTTACTCTCCAGCACGCCGTAGGTCGGCCTGCGTACGTCGCCGATCGAGCCGGGGTTGAGCAGCATCGGCCGTGCCGACGCGTCCACGAGCGGCACATGCGTGTGACCGAAGAGCAGAAGGTCGGTGTTTTGCTCCAGCGCGCGGTACTGCGCGCGCAGCAGCCCCGTCTTCACGCCCATCGTGTGTCCGTGCGCAATGAGCACACGGTGATCGTCTAAGATGAGCACGCGCTCGAGCGCTTCAAAGCGGCCAAAATCGCAGTTGCCCGGCACCTGCTCGAGCGGGAGGCGGGGAAAAAGCTCGTGCAGCTCCTCCGCGTCGCGCCAGCAGTCTCCAAGGTGAATGATGCCGTCCGGCTTCTCGCGCTCCACGGCGCGCGCCATATTGTCCACATTGCCGTGGGAATCGGATAATACGAGGTACTTCATCGCGCTCACAGGAACTTGTCGAGCTCACGCTCGACCTCGGGCATTTTCTTGACTTGCGGCTTGTCGATGCGGTAGCCGCCGCTTACGACCATGTCAAGCGTGCGCAGCGCGCTCGGACTTTTGAGCGGGTCGTCCGTGCAGACGATGAGATCGGCCTGCTTGCCGGCTTCAGTGCTGCCGGTCACATCGCCGATGCCGGCAAGGCGCGCGTTCAGCTTCGTCGCGCTGTAGAGCGCGAAGGCGGGCGTCACGCCGCAGTATTTGACGAAATGGTTCAGCTCGCGCCACATATCGTAATGCGTGATGTAGGGGCAGCCCACGTCCGTGCCGAGACCGACGGGCACGCCGGAAGCAAGGTTTGCTTTTGCCAGCGCGATGATACCGTCGAAGACGATCTTGCCGTTTTCCTGTTGCTCGTAGGTCGCGTGCGAGATGCTGCGGTCGAAGAGCGCATAGGGAAGGGCGGGGGAGATGGTCGAGATCTGGAAGGCGCCGCGCTCTTTGAAGAGGTCGAGCATTTCCTGTGTCGGCTGCGCGCCGTGCTCGATGGAATCCACACCGTTTTGCAGCGCGACGATCACGCCCTCGGGGCTTTCAACGTGCGCCGCGACGAGCATACCGAGGGAGTGCGCCTTGTCGCACGCGGCCCTGACGAGCTCGGGCGGCATGCGCAGCACGCCCGGCTCGCCCACGACCTCGGCGTCCAGTACACCGCCGGTGATCATCAGCTTGATGAGGTCGGGCTTGTCCCCGGCAATCTTCTCAACGAAGGCCGCGGCTTCCGCCGCCGTGTGCGCTTCATAGGCAAGCGAGCCCGCCATGTGTCCGCCGGGAACCGAGACAGCCATGTTCGAGGCCAGCACACGCGGGGCGAGGATTTTGCCCGCCGCCGCGAGATCGCGGATGCGCGTATCGTAGTCCGCCACGCCGCCCACCGTGCGGATCGTCGTCACGCCCGAGAGCAGCTCGGTCTTGGCGTACCCCTCGCACATATTGAGGCCGACCTTATTCGTCAGCGCGCAGGAGGTGATGAGCTTTACGAGCTTTTTCGGGTCGCTTGCCTTTTTCTTCGGCTTGCCCGAAGCAGGGAGGTGGACGTGCATATTGATGAGGCCCGGCAGCACATATCTGCCGCCGAGGTCGACGGTTTCATAGCCTGCGGGGATGTGCTGCGCGTCGGTAATTTCGGCGATCTTATCGCCGTCGATGCTGACGGCCTTGCCCGTTTGCGGCTCCATGTGCTCAGAGCCGTCTAAGATCACGCAATTTGTCAGCGCATATCGCTTGTCGTTGTGGTACATCGGAGTATCCGCCTTTCTGGATTTATCGGACCTGACCGCTGCCGGTGATGATGTATTTGTAGGTGCTCAGCTCGTCGAGACCCATCGGCCCGCGCGCGTGGAGCTTCTGTGTCGAAATGCCCATCTCGCAGCCGAGACCGAACTCGCCGCCGTCGGTAAAGCGCGTGGAGACGTTGACATACACCGCTGCGCTGTCGACCTCGTCGACAAAGCGCGCCGCCGCTTCCTTGTTCTCCGTCACGATGCAGTCGCTGTGGTGCGTGGAGTGCTGCTGGACGTGCGCGATGGCAGCGTCGAGATCGTCCACGACCGCCACGGCGAGGATATAGTCGAGAAATTCAGTGTCGAAATCATGCTCCGTCGCCATCGTGCCGGGGATGATCTCCAGTGCCGCTTCGTCGAGCCGTAGCTCCACGGGGACAAGCCCCGCGGCCTTGCGCTCATCGACGAGAGAGGCTTTGAGGCGCGGCAAAAAGTCCTTTGCGACCGCGCGGTGGACAAGGCAGACTTCCTCGGCATTGCAGACAGAGGGACGACTCGTCTTGGCATTTACGATGATCTTCACCGCCATGTCAAGGTCCGCGTCACGGTCGACATACACATGGCAGATGCCGGTGCCGGTCTCGATGCAGGGAACGCTCGCATTCTCCACGCAGGCGCGGATGAGACCCTTGCCGCCGCGCGGAATGAGCAGGTCAACAAGGCCGTCCGCCGTCATCAGCGCCTGCGCGCTCGCGTGCGTCGTGTCCTCGACGATGTTGACGATGTCGCCGTCGCCGCCCGCGGCCTCGATGCCCGCCTTGAGCGCCGTGACGATGGCGTGGGAGGAACGGTAGGCCTCTTTGCCGCTGCGCAGCATACACACGTTGCCGCTCTTGATGCAAAGCGCCGCCGCGTCCGAGGTAACGTTCGGGCGGCTCTCATAAATGATGGCGACAAGCCCGAGCGGCACCTGCCGTTTGGTGATGGTCATGCCGTTGGGACGGACAAACTGCGCGAGCGTGCGTCCCACATGGTCGGGCAGCGCCGCGGCCTCGCGGATACCGTCGGCCATCGCGCGGATGCGCGCTTCCGTCAGCGCGAGGCGGTCGAGCATCACCTCGGAGATATGGCCGCGCGCCGCGTCGAGATCCTCGCTATTTTCGCGCAGAATGTCGGCGCAGTTTGTCTCAAGGCTCTCTGCCATTGCGAGCAGCAGACGGTTTTTCTCCTCTGCGTCCGCGCTGCGGATGCTGCCCCAGGAGGCTTTCGTTTTCTTCAAAAGATCAATGGTCGTCATATATTAGTCCTTCTTTACGGTAAATCTTGTGCCCACGCGTTTGCCGGCGGCGACATCGTAGAGAATTTCGGGCGACTGGCCGTTGGTGATGACCATCTCGCAGCCCGCCGCCGTTGCCATCTGCGCCGCGCGCAGCTTGGTCGCCATGCCGCCCGTGCCGAGGCTCGAGCCGCTGCCGCCGCCGAGAGAGATGATGTGCTCGTCAATGATGTCCACCGTGTCGATGAGCTTGGCGTCGGGGTTTTTGCGCGGGTCGCCGTCGAAGAGCCCGTCGATGTCCGAAAGCAGGATGAGAAGATCGGCCTTTACCGTCGCCGCCACGACGGCGGAGAGGGTGTCGTTGTCGCCGATGCCAAACTCTGCGGTGGAGATCGTGTCGTTCTCGTTGATGATCGGCAGCGCGCCGAGTTCCAGAAGGCGCGCGAGCGTATTGTGGAAGTTCTCGCGCCGGCTGCCGCCCTCTTCGATGTCAGGCGCGGTGATGAGCAGCTGCGCAACCGTGTGGTTGTACTCCGTGAACAGCTTGTCGTAAATGTACATCAGCTCGCACTGGCCGACCGCGGCAGAGGCCTGCTTGGTCGGCGTGTCCTGCGGCCGCTCGCTCAGGTTGAGCTTGCCAAAGCCCATTGCAATGGCACCGGAGGAGACGAGGATGATCTCGTGTCCCATGTTCTTGAGGTCGCTCAAAACCTTGCAGAAGCGCTCCATGCGCTGAATATTCAGCCGCCCGGTGGAGTGCGCCAGCGTAGAGGTGCCGACCTTGACAACGATTCGCATGATAAAAACCCTCCGATCATAACTGCCGCGGGCAAGACCGCAGCATGAATTTGCCCCTTATTATAACGCGCCCTTTTGCATTTTGCACCCCTTTTTTTGTATTTTTTTGCGTCAACGCGCCGCAGCTGCATAAAAACGGCACGGGCGCGCTGTTCGCGTACCCGTGCCGTTTGCAATTCTTTCTTCAGAACGGTTTTTTTGCCACTTCCAGAATGACGTCCAGCATTCCCTGAATCTGCGGCGTGATGACCTTGTTTCTGTGGTAGAGCACCTGACGCCACTGGCGCATCTGGCAGTCTGCCACGGGAATGGTGGCGAGGTTATCCTTGTGGATGCTCATCTCCGTCGTATAGAGCGGCAGGACGGAGAGATACTCCGGATTCTCACGGATGAGGCGGAGGGCGAGCGTGTCGCTCTCCAGCTCGAGGAAGGGCTCCACGCTCAGATCCTGACGGGCAAGCTCGCGGTCGAACTGGTCGCGGTAGGGGTTGCCGTGGTTCATCAGGACGAACGGGTGCGACACAAGGTCGGAAAGGCGCACATCTGTGCGCTTTGCGAGGGGATTGGCCGCATTCGTTACGACCACCACATCCTCCTGCGCTTCAAAGACCTTGACGAACTGCGTGTCGAAGATCTGCGCGTCGAGCGTGTAGATCATGTCCAGCTCGTTCTTGACGAGCATCTCTGTGATGGATGCGATGTTGCCCGCGTGCAGGTTGATCTGCACGTGTGGGAAGCGCTCGTGAAAGAGCGGGACAATGTCGGAAAAAGACGCCGTCAGCAGCGAGTTCAGCGTGCCGACGCGCACCGTGCCGCCAAGTTCCGAATCCGCCGAGGCAAACGCGCTTGCCCGCGCGATCGCGCTGACCACGTCGCGCGCGTAGGAGACAAAGTCCTTGCCGTATTGCGTGATGGAGACTGTTTTGCCGATGCGGTCAAAGAGCTGCACGCCGAGCTCGCGCTCAAGCTGCTGAATCTGCACCGTCACGGCGGATTGGGAATAGTCGAGCGCTTCGGCAGCGCGGGAAAAACTTTTGAGTTCCGTAACCTTCAAAAAGGTGACCAGATTGCGAACCTCCATACGGGCCTCCAATTCGGAATTTATAATGGATTTCTGAAAATATATTATTGGAAATGCCAGGATTTGTCAATAGACCTATTACAAATAATAATGAAGTTTTTCAAAAAAGATGTGGAAAAGGACCGGCTGCACCGGGCAGCCGGTCCCCTCTGCCTTATTCTTCGTATTCCTGATGCAGCAGCTCATGCGCCCGCGCTTCAAGACCTGCGTCATACATCGCGTTGATGACGGGGTTGCGCTCACTGCGCTTGAACATCGCGCTGCGGTCGATCTCATAGAGGCCGTGCGCGCGCTGGAGCTTGGTGTTCATCAGCGCGTAAGGCTGACCCGCGCCGCCAACGCAGCCTGTGCGGCAGGACATGACCTCGACAAGGTCGACCTGTACCTCGCCGTTTTCGATCTGGTCGAGGAGTTTTGCGGCATTGGAAAGGCCGTGCACGATGGCGATGTGCACCTCGCGCTCGCCGATGGGCAGCGTGACGAAGCGAACAGGGTCGCTGCCGCGCAGACCGCTGTGCTCAAGCATACGCAGCGCGTTTTTGCTCTTATCCTTCAGACAGTAGCGGGCGACAGCCTCGGCCACGCCGCCGGAGGCGCCGAAGATCTCGGCCGCGCCGCTGCCCATGCCGAACGGCAGGTCGGGTGCTTCCTTTTCGAGCATCTGGAAGCGGATGCCGGATTCCTTCATCATGCGGATGACTTCCTGCGTGGTCAGCACGAGGTCCACGTTCGGCACACCGTCGCGGCGGAACTCGGGACGTCCCGCCTCCATCTTCTTGGCCGTGCAGGGCATGATGGCGATGTGATAGGTCGTGCGCCCGTCGCGCGCGTCCTTTTCGCGGTAGCGATCCTTGAGCACGGTCGCCAGCATCTGCATGGGGGAGAGGGCGGAGGACAGGTTTTTGAGGAACTGCGGCCGCTCGTTTTCCACATACCGCACCCACGCGGGGCAGCAGGAGGTCATCAGCGGCAGATTCTCGCCCGTTTCCAGACGGCGCAGGAACTCCTGCGACTCCTCGCGCACGGTGAGATCCGCGCCGAAGATGGTGTCGTACACCTCATCCGCGCCCATGATCTTGAGTGCCGTGACGAGTTGATCGAGCACATTTTCGCCGCTCGGAATGCCGTAGGCCTCGCCGAGCGCCACGCGCACTGCGGGGGCGATCTGAATGACGACGCGCATCTTCGGGTCATGCAGCGCGCGCCAGGCCTGTCCGATCTGGTTTTTCACGGTGATGGCGCCGGTCGTGCACACGGCGGCGCACTGGCCGCAGCTCACGCAGTGCGTGCTGGCAAGCTGCTGGTCGTCGCCGGCTTCAATGCGGAGGCCGGGGCCGCGGCCGGCAAAGTGCAGGATGCCCATGCCCTGCACCTCCTTGCACACGCGCACGCAGTCGCCGCAGAGGATGCACTTGTTGTAGTCCACCTGCACGGCGGGGGAGGACTGGTCCTGCGGGATGTGCTCGCGCGTATCCTGAAAGTGGACATGGTGGATGCCGAAGCGCACCGCCATCTCCTGCAAGCGGCAGGAACGGTTCTTTTCGCAGGCGGTGCAGTCGCGGCAGTGGGCCGAGAGCATCAGCTCAAGGATCATGCGGCGGTATTTGAGAAGGCGCGCCGAGTTCGTGCGGATGCGCAGACCGTTTTTTGGCTTGGTCGTGCAGGCAGCAGAAATCTCGCCCGTGTCGAGGTTTTCCACCATGCACATGCGGCATGCGCCGTAAACGGAGAGGTCGGAATGGAAGCAGAAATTCGGCACCTCCACGCCTGCCTTGCGGCAGACGTCCAGTACCGTTGCTTCCTGATCAAATTCCACGCGGATGTTGTCCACGTACATGATGTTAGCCATCGATCTCCACCTCCCGGATGGCATCGAAGGGACAGGCCTCGATGCAGGTATAGCATTTTACGCACTTCTCCGGATCGATGGAGAAGGGGGACTTGATCACGCCCGTGATCGCGTCGGCGTGGCAGTTGCGCGCGCACTTGCTGCACCCGCGGCAGATGCTCGGGTCGACGACGAGACGGATCTTGTTGTACGGCAGTCCGCCGGGCGTGATGGGCTCGCGGTCGAGCTCGCACAGCGCGCACTCGCCCTTAAGATGGTCTTCAAATTCCTTGGGGAAGTATTTGATCGCTGTTTCCAGCGTGTGGAACGAGTTCTTGCCGAGGTTGCAGAACGCCGTGACCGAGATCATCTCGCCAAGGTCCTGCAAGAGGGTGAAGTCCTTGCGGTCGATGCGGTAGTCCTTCAGCTCCCACAGCAGCTCGTCCATGCGTTTCGTTCCCTCACGGCAGGGAACGCACTTGCCGCAGAACTCCGTCTGTGTGTATTCCATAAAGCGCGCGGCCACGTCCACCATGCAGCGGTCCTCGTCGAGCACCGTGATAACGCTGTCGCCACGGCGCACGCCGTAGGCCTTGAGCTTGGTGAACTGCAGCGGCAGATCCAGATGCTCCTCGGTCAGAAGACCGCCGCTCGGTCCGCCGATCTGCACAGCCTTGAACTTCTTCCCGCCCGGGATGCCGCCGCCGATGTCGTAGACGACCTCACGAATGGTGGTCGCGTCCTCGGGGATATCCACATAGCCGGGATTTGCAATATCGCCTTTGAGTGAAAAAATTCTTGCCATTGCTCTTTCTCCGTAATTGATGATGCCGCCATGCTTTTCGCCGCGGCGGTTGTATGCAGCATTATGAAACCATAACACTCTTATTGAAAAAAGTAAAGAGATGCAGTGATAAATAATTTGAATAAGAAAGTTGGCTATAAGGGCTTTCCGCTATCACACGCAAAAAGCGGAGAGTTCCATGCGAAAAAGCCGCTGCAACGTACTGCTACAGCGGCTTTTTCCATAAACTTGCGGCATAGCGGGGCTAAGGGAGATCATCCTCTTCCGCACCCTCCTCCACGAGCTGCATCACCGATACCTCAAAGGCCGTGCGCTCCTCGCTGCCGTCCTCCAGAAGCTTTGTGTAGGTGCGGCTCTGCACGCGCCCTTCGATCGTCAGATGTTCGCCCACGTCCATCTGCGCGATCTGCATCGCCGTCTGTCCCCATGCGATGCACGGCAGATAGTCCGCGCGCCCGTAGTGGCGGTTCACCGCCAGAATAAGGTCGCAGATGCTGCGCCCGAGCGGCGTTCTCCGCAGCAGCGGCTTTTTGCACAGCGCGCCGGAGAGCAGGATGCGGTTGAAGCACGCGCCGTCGCCCGGCTCGATGCTCTGGGCGAACACCGTGATGACAAGCTTGCTGCCCTGCCCGCTCCTGTTGTTGAACGAGCGGAGCTGCCCTGTGACGCGCAGGCTCTGCCCCGCGCGCACGGGACAGGCGCGCAGCAGCTCCTCGCTCACGACGATGACCGGCACATCGCTCTGCCCCGAGAGGCGCTCAACCCGCAGCGGAAATTTGTCGAAGCGCCGGGCATGGTTCTCGTGCGAAAAGACGGGCTCGCTCTCGGCAACGCCCCACAGCTCCACATAGTTCTGACTTTCCATATCGTACACCTCAGCAGCGTTTTGTTGCTGTATCCTATGAGGCGGGAAGGAAAGATATGCCGCCGGGGTGCAGGGACAAAAAAGGAAGAGCCGCCTTGGCGGCTCTCCCTTTTTGCGCAGCGAACTGCGAAAAATTACATCTTGGAGATGATGTCCACGATCTCCGCGCCGATGCGCTTCTGCGCCTCGACGGTCTGCGCACCGATGTGCGGCGTGCAGGAAACCATCGGGTGGGAGTAGAGGTCGTGATTCTTGGAGGGCTCCTCCGCCCAGACGTCAAGACCGGCGGCGCGGACCTTGCCGGAGTTGAGGGCCTCAAGCAGCGCCTTCTCGTCGACGTTGCCGCCGCGGGAGGTGTTGATGATGCAGACGCCGTCCTTCATCTTGGCGATGGTGTCGGCGTTGACCAGCGGGCCGCCGGGGAGGGCGGGAGCGTGCAGGGAGATGAAGTCGGACTTCTCGAGCAGTTCGTCGAGCGTCACATAGGGGATGCCGGTAGCCTCATCCGTGCCGGAGGTACGGGAGGAACGGGTGGCGACGACGTTCATGCCGATGGCCTTGGCCATCACGCCGAGGTGAGCGCCGATGCGGCCGAAGCCGATGATACCGAGCGTCTTGCCCTGGAGCTCGATGCCCTTGGAGTAGGCCTTCTTATCCCAGATGTCGTTGCGCATGGCAGCGCCGGCGATGGAGATGAAGCGGGCGCAGGCGAACATGTGAGCGAGCGCGCACTCGGCGACGGACTGGCTGGAGGCGTTGGGGGTGTTGCGCACCATGATGCCGTTTTCCTCGGCATACTTGACGTCGATGTTGTCAACGCCCACACCGCCGCGGATGATGAGCTTGAGGCTGCTGCCCTTGGCCTCATCGATGTGAGGAGCGCGGACCTTGGTCTTGGAGCGAACGACGACCACGTCGAAGTCGCGCAGCGCCTTGCCGAGCTCTTCGCTCTCGTAGAACTGCTCAACGACCTCATGGCCCTGAGCCTTCAGCTCGGCCATGGCGGCCTTATCCATACCGTCGGTAACAAGAATACGCATAACGAAATTCTCCTTAAAATATTGTGATCATTTTTGCGGCGACATGCACGCCGCAAAAATACATTGACCCCGCCGCTCTTTAAGCGGCGGCGCCGGTAAGCGCTTCACCGGTGAAGGGGTATTTAAAAGGGGGATATGATCCCCCTTTTAAGAAGCGATTACTTGGTGTGCTCGGCCTCGAACTTGGTCAGGAACTCGACGAGAGCCTTCGCGCCCTCAATGGGCATGGCGTTGTAAACGCTGGCGCGCAGACCGCCGACGCTCTTGTGGCCCTTGAGGTTGTCGTAACCGGCAGCCTTGGTGGCGGCGATGACCTCGGCATCGAGCTCAGCGGACTCGGTGACGAAGGGGATGTTCATGAGAGAACGGAACTCGGGCTCGACGGTGCCGTTGAACATCTTGGAGGAATCGAGGAAGTCGTAGATGACCTTGGCCTTCTCGATGTTGCGCTGATGCATGACCTCGAGACCGCCGATGCTCTTGAGGTACTTGAACACCTTGCCGCAGCAGTAGATCGCCCAGCAGTTCGGGGTGTTGTACATGGAGTCGTTCTTGGCGTGGGTGTCATAGCGCATGTAGATGGGCATCTTGGGATCGAGATCCTCGCGGATGAGGTCCTCGCGGATGATGACGATGACCATGCCGGCAGGGCCGACGTTCTTCTGCACGCCCGCGTAGATCATGCCGTAGTCGCTGACGTTGCAGGGCTGGGAGAGGAACATGGAGCTCTGGTCGGAGACGAGGACATGGCCCTTGGTGTTGGGCAGCTTCTGCCAGGTTACACCGTGGATGGTCTCGTTCTCGCAGATGTAGACATAGTCGGTATCCTCGGGGATGTCGAGGTCGGAGCAATCGGGGATGTAGCTGTAGTTCTTGTCCTTGGAGGAAGCGGCGACGATGACTTCACCGTACTTCTTAGCCTCGGCAATGGCCTTCTTGGACCATGCGCCGGTCTCGACGTAGACGGCCTTGCCGTTCTTCATCAGATTCCAAGGCACAGCCGCGAACTGCAGCGTAGCGCCGCCCTGAATGAACAGGACCTTGTAGTTGTCGGGAATGCCCATCAGGTCGCGCAGGTCAGCCTCGGCCTCGTCGACGATCTGCTGGAAAACCTTGGAGCGGTGGCTCATTTCCATGACGCACATGCCGCTGCCGCGGTAGTTCATCATCTCGTCACGGATTTCCTCCAGCACGGGCTCCGGCATCATAGCGGGGCCTGCGGAGAAGTTGTAGGTGCGATTGTACTTCATTCTTGGTGTCCTCCTGAATTGTCTTTTTAAGCAATTACAATGAAATTGCATGGTTTGACATCTACGAGTATAGTCCATTGCTCAGGGATAATCAATAGCAAAAAGCAAAGATATCATTTAATTTCGGGCAATCGGAGCATCCTTCGCTCCCGCGCGGAGGACGTGTTTGCGGGGAATGGCTGTGCGCGGTGCCCGGTTTTGCCTTGTCCATATTTTTGAGGGGTAGATATAAGAATTACTTATGGATATGTATATTATCATCAAAAAACCACAAAATCCGACGGGGTGGATTCTCTCTATTGCCGCATGGACGAAGCGGCCCGCCTGTGATACTATATCATTTGTTAAGTTGAGCTCTTTGTAACTGACGGAAACGTGGGACACCACAGGGGAGCAGAGAGCGTTACTCTGAAGCGCGCAAGTGTTCAGAGGCCGACCGTCTGGGCACTTCAACTGCACGTTGGGGCAGTGGAGCGCCCATTTTTGTTATTTTAAGGAGGCAAGAGCCATGCGAAAGGTAGCCGTCATCATGGGCAGCACCAGCGACCTGCCCGTTGCCGAGAAGGCGATCCAGGTTCTGAAGGAATACGAAATTGAGACCGAAGTGCGTGTACTATCCGCCCACCGGTGTCCGAACGAGGCAAGGGAATTTGCATCCTCGGCACGGGAGAGCGGATTTTCTTGTATCATCGCGCTGGCGGGCATGGCCGCGCACTTAGCCGGCGCCATGGCCGCGAACACAACGCTTCCCGTCATCGGCGTGCCGTGCAGCGGCGCAAAGCTTGACGGCATGGACGCGCTGCTCTCGACCGTCCAGATGCCCAGCGGCATCCCCGTTGCCACCGTCGCCATCGACGGGGCGAAGAACGCCGCCATCCTCGCCATCCAGATCATGGCCGTGGCGGACGCCGGGCTTGCCGATAAGCTCCGGGCCGCCCGCGACGAAGGCACCGCCGCCGTTCTGAAGGCGGACAAAGAAGTGCGCGAGCGCTACAAACACTGAGAAACACGTTGACCATCACAAATCGAACGAATGAATTTATTATAATAAAAGGAGAACAGACAATGAAACTCGTTTACACCGGAAAGACCAAGAATGTGTACGCACTGGACAACGGCAACTACCTTCTCAAGTTCAAGGACGACTGCACCGGCAAGGACGGCGTGTTCGATCCGGGCGAGAACAGCGTGGGTCTGACCATCGAGGGCGTGGGCAACGTCAACCTGCGCATGACCAAGCACTTCTTTGAAAAGATCAACGCCGCCGGCATCCGCACCCACTTTGTCTCCGCGGACCTGAAGGAGACCACGATGGAGGTCCTGCCCGCGAAGGTCTTCGGCCACGGCCTCGAGGTCATCTGCCGTCTCAAGGCGGTGGGCAGCTTCCGCCGCCGCTACGGCGAGTACATCGAAGAGGGCGCGGATCTTCCCTCCTATGTCGAAATGACCTTCAAGAACGACGCGCTGGGCGATCCCCTCGTGACGAAGGACGCGCTCGCGGCGCTGAACGTCATGACCGAGCAGCAGTACGACGAGATCAAGGCCATGACGCAGAAGATCACCAAGATCGTTGCCGACGACCTGAGCGAGAAGGGCCTCGTCCTCTATGACATCAAGTTTGAGTACGGCTACGCGCCCGACGGCAGCGTGATGCTCATCGACGAGATCTCCTCGGGCAATATGCGCGTTTACCGCGACGGCAAGTACATCGACCCCATGACGCTCTCTGAGCTCTTCTTTGCGTAATGGGCGGCTTTTTTGGCGCGGTATCTGACCGCAATGTCGCCCTGGACGTCTTTTTCGGCACGGACTACCATTCCCACCTCGGCACACGCCGGGGTGGTATGGTTCTCTTTGACAAGGAAGAGGGCTTCCAGCGGCAGATCCATAATATTGAAAACACGCCCTTCCGGACAAAGTTCGAGCGCGACCTTGCGGACTTCCGCGGTCACGCGGGCCTCGGCTGCATCAGCGACAGCGACCCCCAGCCGCTGCTCGTGCGTTCGCATCTGGGCCTCTACGCCATCGTGACGGTCGGCATCATCAACAATGCCGACGAGCTGGTGCAGGACTACCTCTCCGAAAAGGGCCAGCAGTTCCTCACGCTGAGCAGCGGCCGCGTGAATGTTACCGAGCTGACCGCTGCGCTCATCAACCAGAAGGACGACCTCGCCTCCGGTATTCTCCACGCACAGGAGGTCATCGACGGCTCCATGACGATCCTCATCCTCACGGAAGACGGCGAGATCATCGCCGCGAGAGACAGCATGGGCCGTCTTCCCGTGCTCATCGGTCAGCGCGAGGACGGCTACTGTGTGTCGTTCGAGTCCTTCGCCTACCATAAGCTCGACTATCAGGATGCCTACGAGCTTGGCCCCAGAGAGATCGTCCGCCTGAACGCGAGAGGCTTTGAAACGCTCTCGCCGGCGGGCAAGCAGATGAAGATCTGCGCCTTCCTCTGGACCTATTACGGCTATCCGAACTCCAACTACGAGGGCGTGAACGTCGAGCTGATGCGCTATCGCAACGGCGCGATCATGGCGCGTGACGAGGCGGAGCGCGGCGGCGTGCCCGATGTTGACTTCGTCGCCGGCGTGCCGGATTCCGGCGTGCCGCACGCCATGGGCTATGCAACCCAGAGCGGCAAGCCCCTTGCGCGCCCCTTCGTCAAGTATACCCCCACCTGGCCGCGCTCGTTCATGCCCGAGGATCAGCAGGTGCGCAGCAGAGTGGCACGCATGAAGCAGATCCCCGTGCCGGAGCTGATCGAGGGCAAGAAGCTCCTCTTTGTGGACGACTCCATCGTGCGCGGCACGCAGCTTCGCGAAACGGTTGAGTTTTTGTACAGCGCCGGCGCTTCGGAAGTACACATGCGCTCGGCCTGCCCGCCCATCATGTACCCCTGCCGTTACCTGAACTTCTCGCGCGGCAACAGCCCCATGGACCTGCTGGCGCGCCGCATGGTGCAGGAGCTGGAGGGCAACGAGGGGCAAAAGCATCTGGAAGAATACGCCGACAGCAGCTGCGAACGCGGAAAGTGCCTGCTGCACGCCATCTGCGAGCAGTTCGGCTTTGATTCGCTGTCCTACCAGTCCCTTGAGGGAATGCTGGAGGCGATCGGTATTGACAGGGAACAGGTCTGCACCTATTGCTGGACCGGAAAGGAATAACAATATGGGCATTTCTCATTCGGAAGCATACGCGGCCGCCGGCGTCGACATCGAGGCGGGCTACAAGGGCGTCAAGCTGATGAAAAAGCACGTGCAGCGCACGATGATCCCGGGCGTCGTGTCCGACCTCGGCGGCTTCGGCGGCCTGTTTGCACCTGACCTTGCCGGCATGAAGGAGCCGGTGCTCGTCTCCGGCACGGACGGTGTGGGTACCAAGCAGCGCATTGCGCAGCTTGTGGACAAGCACGACACCGTCGGCATCGACTGTGTTGCCATGTGCGTCAACGACATCATCTGCTGCGGTGCAAAGCCCATCTTCTTCCTCGACTACATTGCCATCGGCAAGAACGAGCCGGAGAAGGTCGCAACGCTCGTCTCCGGCGTGGCCGAGGGCTGCGTGCAGTCCGGCTGCGCGCTCATCGGCGGCGAGACCGCCGAGCATCCCGGCACCATGGCTGCCGACGATTACGACCTTGCGGGCTTCGCCGTCGGCATTGTCGACCGCGAGAATATCATTGACCATAACCGCATGAAGGCGGGCGACGTTGTGATCGCCCTTCCCTCGAGCGGCATCCACTCCAACGGCTATTCCCTTGTGCGCAAGGTCTTCAATGTGGAGCACGCGAACCTTGGCGCCTACATTGAGGAACTCGGCTGCACGCTCAGCGAGGAGCTGCTGCGCCCGACCAGGATCTATGTAAAGCCCGTCCTCGCCGCGATGGAACAGGCGAAGATCAACGGCGTGAGCCACATCACCGGCGGCGGCTTCTATGAAAACATCCCCCGCTGCATCCCCGACGGTCTGTGCGCAAAGATCGAAAAGTCCGCGCTGCGCATTCCGCCCATTTTTACGATGCTCCAGCGCATGGGCAATATCTCCGAGCACGATATGTTCAACACCTACAACATGGGCACCGGCATGACGCTCATCGCCGCGAAGGAAGACGCCGACCGCGCCATCGCCGCGCTCAAGGAGAACAGCCAGGACGCCTATGTCATCGGTGAGATCGTGAGCGGGGAAGAGAAGGTCACCTTATGTTAAGCCGCGTGCGCATCGCCGTTTTTGTTTCCGGCGGCGGCACGAACCTACAGGCGCTGCTCGACGCGCAGACGCGCGGCGAGCTGCCGCACGGCGAGATCGCGCTCGTCGTTTCCTCGCAGGCGGGCGCTTATGCGCTCGAGCGCGCGAAGACGGCGAATGTCCCCGCACGCACCGTGCCCTCGAGCCTCATCCAGCAGGACTTTGAAAGCGCCATCGAGCAGCTGCTTGCCGCATATCGCATTGATGTGATCGTGCTGGCGGGCTTTTTGAGCATCCTGAGCGAAAACTTTACAAAGAAGTGGCCGCGCCGCATCCTGAATGTGCACCCCTCCCTCATCCCGTCGTTCTGCGGCAGGGGGATGTACGGCCTCAAGGTGCATGAGGCCGCGCTCGCGCGCGGCGTGAAGGTCACGGGCGCAACGGTCCACTTTGTCAACGAGATCCCTGACGGCGGCGAGATCCTGCTGCAAAAGGCGGTGGAGATCGAGCCGGGCGACACGCCCGAGGTCTTACAGCGCCGCGTGATGGAGCAGGCCGAATGGCAGCTCCTGCCGCGCGCGGCGGAGATCGTCTGCCGCGAGATCGCAGAAGCTGAAAAGGAGAACTGACCATGGTCGATTTTCTGGAATTCTTACGAAACACCTCCTATCCCGGCCGCGGCATTCTGGTCGGAAAGGACCGCGTGTACTACTTCATCATGGGCCGCAGCGAGAACAGCCGCAACCGCGTCTTCGTGAAGACCGAGGACGGCATCCGCACCGAGGCGCATGACCCTGCCAAGCTTGCAGACCCCAGCCTCATCATCTACCATCCCGTGCGCACGATGGGGAGCGACCTCGTTGTGACGAACGGCGACCAGACCGACACCATCTGCGAGTACGGCGACTTTCGCCGCGGCCTCATGACGCGCGAATATGAGCCCGACGGCCCGAACTGGACGCCGCGCATTTCCGCAATCATCCACGAGGACGGTGCCTTCGAAATGTCCATCTTAAAGCACAAGGATGGCCGGTGCCTTCGCGAGTTCTTCTGCTACGAGGGCTGCGACGACGACAAGGCCTACTTCATCAGCACCTATCAGGGCGACGGCAGTCCGCTGCCGACCTTCGCCGGCGAGCCGATGGAGGTGAGCGTCCCCTCTCCCGAGGAGGTCTGGGCGGCGCTCAACGCGGACAACAAGGTGTCCCTTTATGCGAACGTGAACGGCGAAGTGAAGCTGTTCAACAAGAATTTAGGCGAGTGAGGAGAATGATATGAACGAGCTTGAACTCAAGTACGGCTGCAACCCCAACCAGAAGCCCGCGCGCGTCTTTATGAAAGACGGCGGCG
>ENA-UOJC01001830-UOJC01001830.1-human-gut-metagenome-genome-assembly--contig:-C104-NODE-1830-length-25910-cov-14.477548_pt1 | contig 25910 bp, 23 predicted proteins | sample MGYA00242339_ERZ723886 | MGnify/ENA metagenome assembly ERZ723886 | reverse complement strand
ATGACCTTGTTCATGGCGTCGATGCCGTTCTGCTTGTTGTCCTCCACGCCGATGACGACCTTGTCCACGCCGAACATCTTGGCCAGATACTTGCAGCCGCCGATGATCTCCTCCGGCCGCTCCAGCATGGTGCGGTGGTCTCCGGTGATGTAGGGCTCGCACTCCGCGCCGTTGATGATGACGGTATCCACCTTGCCGATGCCGCCGGAGATCTTGACGTGGGTGGGGAACGTGGCGCCGCCCATGCCGACGATGCCGGCGTTCTTGACGGCCTCGATCATCTCCTCGACAGTCAGGGCGTCGGGGTCCGCGGGGGCCTTGACCTCTTCGGACAGCTCATTTTGGAAATCGTTCTCGATGACCACGGACGTCATGTTGCCGCCCATGGAATAGGGCCGGGGCTCCACTGCCTTGACCGTGCCGGAAACGCTGGCGTGGATGGGTGCGCCCAAGCCGTGAAACTCGCCGATCTTCTGGCCCACCTTCACGTGGTCCCCGGCCTTCACCAGGGGTGTGCAGGGCGCGCCAAAGTGCATCGACATGGGAATGACCACCTCTGCCGGGGGTGCCAGCTGTTCGATGGCCTTTTCATTGGTTGCGGCTTTCATATCATTGGGATGAACGCCGCCAAAGAAAGCTTGTGCCATTGTCTTCACCTCATTTTTACTCCTGATAGCGTCCAGAGCGCGGGCAGATCCCCGCCTGCCGGCGGCGGGACATACACACTCTGGCGGTACTACCACATACTGCGCTTCATTCTACACCTAAATTTAAAAAATGTCCAGACTGTGAACGACCTTTTTTGTAGAAATAATGCCTTTTTTTCACGCTTCTTTGGCAGTTTCGGATATTCTTTCCTCTTTTGCGGAAATTTGTTCCGCCATCACCGCCTCCCTTGTCAATTCCGCCGAAATATGATAGAGTAATGATCATACTTTTGCTCAAATACCGGCCGGCGGGCCGTATGGAGGTTCTCTTATGATGGCGGAACTGATCGACAGAAAACAGCTGAAGGCCGATGCCAGGGCCCTGCTGGCGGACGCCCAGGTGTCCCCCAAGGGCATGGTGGCCCTGTATCTGGGGCTGAATCTTGCGCTGAACCTGCTGGCCTCTTTCAGCGGCGGAGACGGGCTGCTGGCCACCTTTGTCAATATCCTGACTTCCCTGCTGAGCATGGTGCTGGGCGCCGGCTTTGTGCTGTACTGCATGGCCGTCCGCCGGGGCGAGCGGGCGGAGTACCTGACGCTGTTCGACGGCTTCTCCTTTGTGGGAAAGATCGTCCTTTTGAACATCGTGATGTACCTGTTCACCTTCCTGTGGTCCATGCTCTTCGTGATCCCGGGGATCGTCGCCGCCTACCGCTACCGCTTCGCCCTGTACAACCTCTATGAAAACCCCGGTATCGGCGTTATGGAGGCCCTGGATATGAGCAAGCGCCAGACCCTGGGCTACAAGAGCCAGCTGTTCGTCCTGGACCTGAGCTATATCGGCTGGAGCCTGCTGGGCTCCGTTCCCGCCATGGTCTACGCCGGGGCCGTATACTGGGACACGTTCCAGACCGTCCTCGCCTATGCCGGCGGCACCCCGCTCCTGACGGAGACCACCGTGTACCTGGGCCTGCCGGACTGGGCCTGGACGCTGGTCATCGGCCTGTGGTCCCTGGCGGCGGCCCTGTTCTACCTGGCCCATTACCAGTGCGTGGAGCTTGGCTACTTCGAGACCGCCAAGCGCACCTCCGGCGTGGGCGAGGGCGCCGCGCCCCGGCAGGATAGCGCCTGGGGCGGCCCCGACGGCCTGGGCGGCTTCTGACCTCTATAAAGCGTACGGCTCCCCCGCGGCGATCAGAACCGCGGGGGAGCCGTTTTTCTTTCGATTCACAGAGCGGGAAATTCTTTGCGCACATAGCTGCTTTTCCGCAGAGCCAGCGCCAGCAGGGTGGAGGCCGCGATGCCGAAGGCCGCCTGCACCAGATTGCTGGGGATGCCCGCCGCGCTGCCCGCCAGGCTGCCTGCCAGGAAGCCGTCAAACAGCCAATAGCCCACCACCATGGGGATCTCCGCCGCGACGGCGCACACCGGCACGCCCCAGCCCTTTTTGCCGAGTGCCCGGTACAGAACCGCCGCCACCACGCCCATGACGGCCTTGATGACCAGCGTGGCCGGGACATACATCGGATAGCCGGACAGCAGGTCCGCCAGCGCGGGGCCCACGCCGCCGGCGACGGCGCCCCACACAGGCCCCAGCAGATAGGCCCCCAGGATCACCACCGTGTCGCCCAGATTCATGTAGCCGCCGGTGGGGGAGGGCACCTGCAGCACCATCGTGGCCACGCAGCCCAGCGCCGCGAACAGGCCTGTCATCACCAAAAGCCTGATCCGGCTCGCATTTGTCGTCCTTTCCATGTCTGTTATCTCCTTCCGTGTGTCTCTTGGTGTTGCCATCATAGCCCATTTGTGATATGATTCAAATATCAAAAATCAAACTTTTTTATAAGGTCAGATTGGAGGTGCCCATATGCTGACCTATTCCATGGAGAACCGGGGCGGCCTGCCCCTGTATGAATACCTGTACCGCTGCATCCGGGCGGACATCCTGGGCGGCACGCTGTCCACAGACGAGCGGCTGCCCTCCAAGCGGGCGCTGGCGGAGCACCTGCGCCTGTCCGTCATCACGGTGGAGAGCGCCTATCAGCAGCTGGAGGCGGAGGGCTATGTCTACACCCGGCCCAAACGGGGCTTTTTCGTGGCCCCGGTGGAGCAGACTCCCAGGCCCGCCGCCCCCGCGCCCATCCCGGCGGAGCCCCCCACCAGGGCCTGGAAGCTGGACCTGGGCCGCAACCAGGTGGACGGCTCCCGCTTTCCGGTGTCCACCTGGGCCCGGCTGACCCGGCAGGTGCTGTCCGAGGGCGGCGCGGCCATCCTCTCCCCCACGCCCCACCAGGGCCTGTACGCCCTGCGGCAGGCCATTGCCGACGACCTGCGGGACTTCAAGGGCATGGCGGTGTCACCGGAGCAGATCGTCGTGGGCGCCGGCGCGGAGTACCTGTACATGCTGCTGGCCCAGCTGCTGGGCGGCGGCCCGTCTGGCCGGGAGACGGTCTTCGCCGTGGAGGACCCCGGCTACCCCAAGATCCGGCAGGTCTACTCCAAGTGCGGCGCCGCCTGCGTGCCGGTGCCCATCGACCGCCAAGGCATGAATCTCCGGGCCCTGGAATCCTCCGGCGCCAATGTGGTCCACATCTCCCCCACTCATCACTATCCCACCGGCATCGTCACCCCCATTGGCCGGCGGCAGGCCCTGCTGCGGTGGGCGGAAAAGTCCGGCGGCGTCATCATTGAGGACGACTACGACAGCGAGTTCCGCTTCACCGGACGGCCCATCCCCACCCTGCAAAGCATCGACACCCGGGGCCAGGTGGTCTACATGAATACCTTCTCCCAGACCATCTCCCCCTCCATGCGCATGGGCTTTATGGTCCTGCCGCCCCGGCTGCTGGAGCGGTACCGGCGGGAGCTGGACTTTTACGCCTGCACCGTGCCGGTGCTGGAGCAGCATGTTCTGGCCCGGTTCCTGTCCGGGGGATACTACGAGCAGCACCTCTCCCGGATGCGGAAGGAGTACCGCGCCCGCCGGGCAGCAGTGATCGAGGCCTTCCGCGCCAGCCCCTTCGCAAACCGGGTCACCTTCTCGGAACAGGGCGCGGGCCTTCACTTCCTGCTGCGGCTGGACACCAGGCGGTCAGACGAATCGCTTCTTCGGCGGGCGGAGTCGCTGGGGGTCCGGCTGGGTTTCCTGTCGGAGTATGAAGCGGTCCCCAGCCCCGCCCATGCCCACACGCTGGTGGTGAACTACGCCGGCCTGGACCCCTCCCATCTGGACGGGGCCATGGCGCTTTTGGCCCAGGTCTTTGCCGAGTGAACAAAAAACAGGGGGCGACAAGCCGAACAGAGGTCCCGCCCGTGGCGGGACCTCTGTTTTCTGCTGCCGTTTAAAGGTTCTTATCCAAAATTTCCGTAAAGGCCTCGGCGGGCATCACGCCGACTTTCCGGTCAAACTCCCGGCCGTTTTTCAAAAACACCACCGTGGGGATGCTCATAACGCCGAACCGGGCAGCCAGCTCCGGCTCCTCGTCCACGTTCACCTTGCCCACCAGGGCCTTGCCCGCGTATTCCTCTGCGATGGTCTCCACCACCGGAGAGAGCATTTTGCAGGGGCCGCACCAGCTGGCCCAGAAGTCCACCATTGCCAGGGAAGCCCCGTCCACGGCAGCGTCGAATTCCGCGGTTTTCAGATGTTTGATCGCCATATCGTTTTTTCTCCTTTTATTTATTGTTTATTTGGTTTTTCTCATCAGCCGCGCCGCGTATCCCGCGGCGCTCTGGCCCGCCACCAGCCCGTCGCCGGCGGCCTTGGAGACCTGCAGCGGCCCGCCGGTGCAGTCTCCCGCCGCGAACACTCCCGGCAGGTTGGTGGCCATCCGTCCGTCCACAGCCACATAGCCGTCTTCCACCGCCAGCCCGGGAAACAGATCCGCGGGGGCCATGGTGGGCCGCAGCAGGAACACGCCGTCCACCGGCACCGTCTCGCCGTCGCAGGTGACAGCCGTCACCTTGTCCGTCCCAGCTATGGCGCAGTCCCTGGGCCGGTCGAAATAGGTGACGGAACAGCCGATGCCCGACAGGAATTCCGCCTCCCGCCTGGCCGTGTCACTGTATCCCAGCACCGCCACGCTCCTGCCCCGGTACAGCATCCCGTCGCAGGTGGCGCAGTAGCTGACGCCCCGTCCCAGGAATTCCGCCTCGCCGGGAAATTTTTTGCCCCGGGCCACCCCCGCCGCCAGCACGATGGCTCTGGCATTTTCCATATCGCTGCCGACGCTCACGTACCAGGTGTCCCCCATGCGGACCGCGTTCAGCGCCTTTCCCTCCCGGAACTCCGCGCCGGCTCCCTCCGCGTGGCGGCGCATGGCCGTCAGCAGCTGCCGGCCGGACAGGCCGGGCAGGCCCAGGTAGTTATCCACCTTTTCCGCCCGCCACAGGGGATTTTCCTCCAAGGGGTTGGAGACCACCAGAACGCTCCGCCCCCTGGCCCGGACATTCAGCGCCGCCGACAGGCCCGCCGGGCCGCCGCCGATGACCAGCACTTCATAGGACATAGCTTTCCGCCTCCTCCCCCATCAGCGCCGCCACCAGGGCGGCCGCCTCCTTTGACGCCGCGCGGTAATAGACCTCGTTGCCGCACCGCTCCGCCGTTACCACCCCTGCCGCCCGCAGCTTCTGCAGATGCTGGGAGAGACAGGACTGGGAAATGCCGATGCGCTCCTCCATGCAGCGCACGTTGCGGCAGCCCCCGCTCAGCAGCCCGTGGACGATCCGCAGCCGCACAGGGTGCGCCAGTGCCTTCAGCATCTCCGCCCGCCGTTCATAGTCTATGCGGTTTTCCACGACTTTCACCGTCCTTCAGCAGATTTGATTATTATAATATCATAATATTCCAAAGCGCAAAGTTGCTTTTGCAACATCGGAAAATTTTATCTGTTCGGTTGCTTTTGGGCCGGGATTTTGGTACACTGGAGCCAACGAAATGAGAGCCGGCAGGCTGCCCCGCCGGCTCCCTATATGAAAAGCGGCGGCGCCTGACCCAGGGGCGGACGCTGCGCGGAGTTGTTGACTGGGGGCGTCCGGGCCGCTTGCAGCATCCTATGCGCCGCGTTCCTCCGCCGCCACCGGGCCCGTCCGGGCTGTCCCGGCTCCGCCGCCGCCAATTCAACAGAAAAGAGGTCGTTTCCATGATCAAAATTGCACCCTCCATCCTCTCCGCCGATTTTGCCAATCTGGAGCGGGATATCGGCCGCATCGCCGACGCCGACTATGTCCATGTGGATGTGATGGACGGCGTGTTCGTCCCCAACATCTCCATCGGCATTCCCGTGGTGCAGTCCATCCGCAAGGTGACGGACATGTTCCTGGACGTCCACCTGATGATCGTGGAGCCGGTGCGGTATGTGGAGCAGTTCTGCGACGCCGGCGCCGACCTGGTGACGGTCCATGTGGAGTCCGACTCCCAGGACAAGATCCTGGAGGCCATTGACAGGATCCACGCCAAGGGCAAAAAGGCCGGCATCGTGCTCAAGCCCAAGACCCCCGCCGAGGCGGTGCTGCCCTTCCTGGAGAAGGTGGAGCTGATCCTGGTCATGACCGTGGAGCCGGGCTTCGGCGGCCAGAAGTTCATGGCGGACATGATGCCCAAGGTGACGGCCATCCGCAGGCTCATCGACGAAAAGAACCCCGCCTGTGAGCTGGAGGTGGACGGCGGCGTGGCCCCGGACACCTGCAAAACCTGCATCGACGCCGGCGCCAACGTGCTGGTGGCGGGCAGCGCCGTGTACAAGGCCCCCGACATCCCCGCCCGCATCGCGGAGCTGCGGGGCTGAGCCCCTCCATCATCCTCCCAGATAAGGAGCGTTATCCGCCATGGAATACTTCCCCGCACCTCTTGAAAAGCTGGTGGAGCAGTTCGCCCGCCTGCCGGGCATCGGCGGCAAATCCGCCCAGCGCCTGGCCTTTTACGTCCTGGGCCTGCCGGAAGAGGACGCCAAGGAATTTGCCGACGCCATTCTGGACGCCAAGCGCTCTGTCACCTGCTGCCCGGTGTGCCAGAACTTCACCGCCGGCGGGCTGTGCCCCATCTGCGCCTCCCCCAAGCGGGACGGGACCACCATCTGCGTGGTGGCGGACCCCCGGGATGTGGCCGCCATTGAGCGCAGCCGGGAGTATAACGGCCATTATCATGTCCTCCACGGCGTCATCTCCCCCATGAACCACGTGGGGCCGGACGACCTGTCCATCAAGTCCCTGGTGGAGCGGGTTGCCAAGGGCGGCGTGCAGGAGGTCATCATGGCCACCAACCCGGACACCGAGGGCGAGGCCACCGCCATGTACATTGCCCGGCTGCTGAAGCCCTTTGAGGTGCGGGTCACCCGTCTGGCCTACGGCATCCCCGTGGGCGGACACCTGGAATTCGCCGACGACGCCACGCTGATGCGGGCGTTGGAGGGCCGCCGGGACATCTGAAAACCGAATCAACGCCGCCCGTTCGGGCGGCGTTTTCTTTCCTGTCAGTTAAGATTTTCTTCCGTTCCGTTAACTTTGCCTCCATTGTGGATTTTCCCGGGACATGGTATTCTGATATCAGACAAGGCGCCTTGGACTTCTTTTCAGGAGGTTTCCCATGGAAACGAATATCGGAAATGTGATCTGCGGTCTGCGGCGGAAGCGGGGCATGACCCAGGAGCAGCTTGCGGAGGCGGTGGGCGTCTCCACCCCCGCCGTCAGCAAGTGGGAAACGGCCTCCAGCTGCCCGGACGTGGCGCTGCTGGCCCCCATCGCCCGGGCGCTGGACACGGATGTGAACACGCTGCTGTCTTTCACGCCGGCGCTCTCTCAGGAGGGCCTGCTCGCCCTGATCAAAGAGGTGCAGCAGCTTGCCGCGCAGGACGCCGCCGCGGCACTGGCCCGGATGCATGAGGCGGTCCGGCGCTATCCCACAGACGCGCAGCTGTGGTTCCAGCTGGCCAGCCTTGCCATGAGCTTTCCCTCCCTGTTCGGCTGGGGCGAGGCGGAGACAGCGGAGGCCAAGGACTTCGCGGAGCGGGGGCTCGTCTTTGCCCAGCAGCACGGGGATCAGAAGCTGCGCCCCACCGCCACCTATCTGCTGGCGGGTCTGGCGCTGAACGGCGGCCAGCTGGACCGGGCGGAGGCGCTTCTGGATTCCCTGCCCGTGCTTCCCCTGTCTCCCCAGGCCCTGTATACCGCGCTGTACCAGAAGCAGGGCGACAGGGGCAAGGCCAGGAACTCCGCCCAGGCGCAGCTGGCGGCCGGGGCCACGTCCGTGCTGAACGGGCTGCTGGCGCTGTCTTCCCCAGCGCTGGCGGAGACGGAGGACGAGGCGCGGCGGTTCTGTCAGGCTTACCGGACCACGGCGGAGGCGCTGGGCTATCCCAGCTCCCAGACGGATCTCATGTTTGCGATCCACGAGCTGGAGCGCGGACAGACAGACCAAGCCCTGGACCATCTGCTGCGGGCCGCCCATGACCTGATGGAACGGGAGGTCCCCCACCTGCTGTGGAGCCCCGGCGTCCCGGAGACGCAGCACGGCGAATACCGCCGCTTCCTGGGGCAGATGCTGCGGGGCACGCTGCTGGCGGGTCCTGCCTTTGACGCGGTGCGGCAGGATCCCCGTTACCTGGAAGCGCTGGACATCCTGGCCGCCAGCGGCTCCGCCGCTCCGCAAAGTTGAAAACCACCCGCCGCGGAATCTTCCGCGGCGGGCGGTTTTTCTGTCAACGCTTTTCTCAGGCGTTCTGATCCTTTTCCATCATGATGTTCAAAATGGTCTTGTCGGTCTCCACCATGCCGGGGGTGCTGACCCGGCCCATGTTGCGGATGGCCTGCTCCGGGGTGGCGCCGCAGATGCCGTCGCTGGCCTGCAGCACGACGTCTTCCATGGCGAGATAGGCGCACATCAGCGCCGCGCTGCTGGCGGTGGCCAGCTTCAGCGCGCAGCCGATCTTGCCGCCGTCACAGATCATGCCGGTCAGGTTGCCGCTCATGTTGATGATGGCATAGCCGATCTGCTCGTCCGTGCCGCCCATCAGCCAGACCATGGCCGCCGCCGCGGAGGTGGCGGCGGAGACGCCGCAGCCGCAGGTGGCGGACAGCTTACCGGTGTAGCACTTGATGTAGACATTCATGGCGTGGGAAAAGGCCAGGGCCTTTTCCAGCGCCTCTCTGGAGGCCCCCAGATGGTTGGCCATCTCCACCACCGGGATGATGGCGGTGATGCCGTGGTTGCCGCTGCCGGCGCTGCTCATCACAGCGTAGGGGCAGCCGCTCATGCGGCCCTCGGCGCTGCTGGCCACCCGGAGCATGGTGCGGCTGAAGAGGTTTTCGCCCATGGCCCCGGTCTCCGCCTGGCGCTTCAGCGCTCCGGCGATGCCGATGCCCAGCTTGTGATCCAGGCCGAAGTCCGCTAGCCTTTCATTCATGTCCATGCCGTCCAGCATAAAGGCCAGCTCGTCCCCGCCGTACTGCTCCACCACGGCCTTGATCTCCGCCACCGTCATGGGCATCAGCTTGGCGTGGAGCTCGTCCTGGCCGGCGGCGCTGTAGGCCTTTTCCAGCAGGACATCGTTGTTCCGCTTGGTCAGCACGATGTTGGAGTGGGTGCCCCGGATCTCGCTGATGCCGATGCCGGCGGTGGTGATGACCTCCGCCCGGGCATAGAGCTGGGTCTCGTCGTGCTTGATCATCACGATGACGTGCCGGTCCTCCACCAGGCGGATGGCGGCCTCGCTGACGGCGTCGTCGATGTCCTCCAGAAGCTGCAGCTTCTTCTCGGGATTGCTCAGGCACGCGCCCAGGGCAGCGGCGTATTTCAGGCCCACCCGGGGAAAGCCGGGGATGCCCACGCTCATGCCGTTTTTGTAGATGCCGGGATTCACCTCCAATTTGACGGAGACGATCTCCCCGCCGATGGCGCGGCTGGCGTCGGCGGCGGCCAGCGCCGCGCAGACCGGCTCGGTGCAGCCCAGGGCCGGGACCACCTCCTGGTGCAGCAGTGTCAGCAGTTCTTCCTTGGTCAGCATATCTGTACTCCTTCCCCGCGGATCTCAGCGGTATATTTACTCTGCCTTAAAAACAAAGCAAAATTTGTGCCACCTTCTTTTCCCGGGAAAATCACAAATGTCCCTTGCGATTTTCCCGCAAGCATGATTAAATGGTTAAAGTTAATGGTCAAAAGGAGTGGTCTTTGTGGCTGAGAAAAAGAAGATCTCCATCATCGCCCTGGATCCCAGGGCCGCCAGATCCTACAAGCGGGATGTGGAAAGCCTGTTCGGCGAGGTGGCGGAGGTGGCGGCCTTTTCCGTCATGGACGGCTCCGCCACAGGCGTTCTGGAGCGGGCGGACCTGTTCGCCGCCTCCACAGACGCCTTCGGCTCCGCGGAGGAGCTGGCCCGCCATGTGCCCATGGGCTGCCAGACCATGGCCATTGAGGTGTCCTTCCGGTGGAGCGAGCTGCACAAGCTGAAGGAGCTGCCGGCGGGCAGCCGGGTACTATTCGTCAACTTTACCCAGACCATGGCCCGGGAGGCCATCGCCCAGCTGGAACAATTCGGCATCAACCATATCCAGTGGATCCCCTATTTCCCGGGGGCAAAGCTGGAGGAGGACGTGCATATCGCGGTCACGCCGGATGAAATGCGCTACGTTCCCCAGCACATAGCCACCAAGATCAATTTGGGCCAGCGGGTCTGCACCTCCGGCATGATGATCGAGATTGCCCTGCGGCTGGGGCTGGAGCATCTGTTGGAGACGCCGAAATTCCAGGAGTATTTCCGCTCCATTGCCACCAGCAATTACAGCTTTGACCAGATGTTTGCCCGCTCCATCCGGCTGGAGAGCCAGTTCCATATTTTAATGGAGAGCCTGGATGACGGCGTCATCGGCATCAACGAGAAGGGCGAGGTCTTCGCCTGCAGCCGCCACGCGGAGGAGATCACCCGGGTCAGCGCCTCCCTGATCATGGGAAAGCGGGGTGACGAGGTCTTTCCCTACATCCCCTTTTCCCAGTGTCTCCGGGAAAAGCGCTCCCTCCCCGCCAAGGTCACCCGGGTCAACGGCGCAAACATCAGCATCGAGGTGGTCCCCGTCATCCGGCAGAAGGAGTGCATCGGCGCCTTCGCCATTTTGCAGAAGTTCAACGAGGTGGAGGCCCGCCAAAGCGAGCTGCGCAGCCAGTTGTTCCACAAGGGGTACTACGCCAAATACGGCTTTGAGGACGTCATCGGCCAGTCCACCGCCATCCTGCGGACCAAGGAGGTCCTGCGGCGGATGGCCGCCAGCGAAAGCCCCGTCCTGCTGATCGGCGAGACCGGCACCGGCAAGGAGCTGTTCGCCCACGCGGTCCACCGGGCGTCCAACCGGCGGGAGGGGCCCTTTGTGGCCATCAACGTGGCGGCGTTTCCCGAAAACCTGCTGGAAAGCGAGCTGTTCGGCTACGAGGAGGGGGCCTTTACCGGGGCCAAAAAGGGCGGGCGGCCCGGCCTTTTTGAGCTGGCCCACAAGGGCACCCTGTTTTTAGATGAGGTGGAGGGCATGAGCCTGCCCCTGCAGGTCAAGCTGCTGCGGGTCCTCCAGGAAAAAGAAGTGATGCGGGTGGGCGGCGGCCGGATCATCCATATCGACGTCCGCATCGTGGCCGCCACCAATGAATCCCTGGAGGCCAAGGTGGACGAGGGCAGCTTCCGCCGGGATCTCTATTACCGGCTCAACACCCTGCCCGCCGTCATCCCGCCCCTGGCCCAGCGGGGCGACGACCTGTTTTTGCTGCTGGACCACTTCCGCCGGGAGCTCCACGGAGATTTTCAGCTGACGATGCCGGTGCGGGACTTTTTGAAGCAGTACCGCTGGCCCGGCAACATCCGGGAGCTGCGGAACGTGGTGGAATACTTTATTTACACCGGGCACCGGGAGATCACCATGGACGACCTGCCTCCCACGGTCCTCCGGAGATCCCGGGAACCGGCCGCCGCGCCTGTCCCCCGCCAGGAGGACCTCCGGAACGGCTGGCAGGAGGACGCCTTTCAATTCGTGCTGGAGCAGCTCTACCTCGCCTCGGAGGCCCAGGCGCCCATTGGGCGGGAAGCGCTGCTGCAAAAGGCCCGGGAAGCCCACATCCCCCTGTCCCAGCAGGAGATCCGCGGGATCTTGACAGGCATGGCGGAACAGGGACTGGTCAGGGTCAGCAGGGGCCGGGGCGGCAGCCGGCTGACGCCGGCGGGCCGCGCCCTGTGGGAAAACGGTCATAGTTGACAAAACTATGACCAATAAATCCAATAAAAACAAATCCTTCTCCCATTCCGCGCCCCGCGTCCCTGGTGAACGATTATCGGAACGGAAAACAGGCCCCCGGAGGGCTTCGGCAGATCGTCGAAACCGTCCGGGGGCTTTTTGTCAGATTTCCACGATTCTCTCCCGGATCTCCCACAGATTTTAGCGGCCAGATGCACAATCCGCGTGTTTGGCATGTTTTTTGCTTGTATAACAGGGCAAATCGCATCACACACCACGATTGAGAAAGGAAGGACACACATGAAGTACGATTTTGACAAGATCGTCGACCGCTCCAACAACCACTCCGCCAAATACGATGAGCGGAAGAAAAAGTTCGGCACCGACGACGTCATCCCCCTGTGGATCGCGGACATGGACTTCCGCACCTGCCAGAGCGTCATCGATGCCCTGACGGCCCGGGCCCAGGAGGGCATCTGGGGCTACACCGCCCGGCCGGACAGCTATTTTGAGGCCATCCGCGGCTGGCAGAAGCGCCGGAACAACTGGGACATCGACCCCAAGCTGATGAGCTTCAGCCTGGGCGTAGTCCAGACCATCAGCGCCTGCGTGAAGCTGTTCACCCCCGAGGGCGGCAGCGTCCTCATCCAGACCCCCGTGTACTCCGAGTTTTACGACATGACGGAGGCCTGGAACCGCAAGGTCCTGGAAAACCAGTTCATCGAGAAGGACGGGCAGTGGACCGTGGACTGGGCGGATTTTGAGGCCAAGCTCCAGCAGGCGGACCTCTTCGTCCTGTGCAACCCCCACAACCCCCTGGGCATCGTGTGGACCCCCGAGGAACTGCGGCGGATGGCGGAGCTGTGCATGAAATACCATGTTCCCATGCTCTCCGACGAGATCCACTCCGACCTGATCTTCCACGGCAGGCACCACACCCCCGTGGCAAGCCTCTCCCCTGAGATCGCGAATTACGTCATCACCGGCATCTCCGGCACCAAGACCTTTAACCTGGCGGGCCTCCAGGCCAGCACCGTGGTGTTCCCCAACGCGCATATGAAGGCCGTCTTCGACCGGTTCTGGATGAACATGGACATCCACCGGAACAACGCCTTCTCCCTCACCGCCATGGAGGCCGCCTTCACCGGCGGCGAGGAGTGGCTGGAGCAGCTGCTGCCCTACATCTCCGCCAACTTCGACTTCGTGGTGGACTACTGCGAAAAGCACATCCCCAGGATCCGCACCTACGCCCCCGACGCCACCTACCTCATGTGGCTGGACTGCCGCGCCCTGGGCATGAGCAACGAAGAGCTCCATGACTTCATGATCCAGAAGGCCAAGCTGGGCCTGAACGACGGCTGCTCCTTCGGCCGCAGCCTCAACGGCTACATGCGCCTCAACGCCGCCTGCCCCCGCAGTGTCCTGGAGCAGGCCATGCGCCAGCTGGAGGCCGCCGTCAACAGCCTGTAACCCCGTGCTTCCCCGCCGCGGGGCGGGATGACATACCAAAAAACATATAGAAGAAAAAGAGAAACGGAGACTGTCATTATGGCTAACACGACCAAGAATCGATCCCTGTGGCAGCAGTACAAGATGCCCATTCTGCTGCTAGGCGGCATCGCCATCGGCTCTATCATCGGCATCATTTCCCCCGCCGCCGGGCAGACCGTAAAGCCCATCGGCGACATCTTCCTGAACCTGCTGTTCACCATCGTGGTCCCCCTGGTGTTCGTATCCATTGCCTCCGCCGTGGGCTGCATGGCCAGCATGAAGCGTCTGGGCAAGATCCTGGGCGGCACCATCGTCACCTTTCTGGCCACCGGCGCCATCGCCGGCGTCTGCGTCCTCACCTGGGTCAATCTCTTCAGCCCCTCCGCCGGCACCAGCATCGAAATGGGCGCCGCCGAGATGGGCGAGGCCCAGACCGCCGCTGAAATGATCGTCGGCTCCCTGACCGTCAGCGACTTCCCCGAGCTGTGGAGCAAGTCCCACATGCTGCCCCTCATCATTTTCGCCATCATCATCGGCTTCTGCGTGGCCTCCTGCGGCGGCGAGGAAAGCCCCGTGGGCAAGCTGCTGGCCAACCTGAACTGCATTATCATGAAGTTCGTTTCCGTCATCATGGCCATCGCTCCCATCGGCCTGGGCGCCTACTTCGCCAACCTCATCGGCGAGTTCGGCCCCCAGCTGCTGGGCGACTACGGCCGGTCCATGATCGTCTACTATCCCCTGTGCCTGCTGTATGTGGTCATCTTCTTCCCCCTGTACGCCTTTTTCGCCGGCGGCAAGGCCGGCGTGAAGCAGATGCTGAAGTACATCTTCGCCCCCGCCGTCACCGCCTTTGCCACCCAGAGCTCCGCCGCCACCCTGCCGGTCAACAAGGAGGCCTGCGACAGCATCGGCGTGCCCAAGGACGTCAGCGACCTGGTGCTGCCCATGGGCTGCACCATGCACATGGACGGCTCCGTCCTCAGCTCCATCGTGAAGATCGCGTTCCTCTTCGGCGTCTTCAACATGCCCTTCACCGGCGTGGGCACCTACGCCATGGCCATGGCAGTGGCCATTCTCAGCGCCTTTGTGCTCTCCGGCGCTCCCGGCGGCGGCCTGGTGGGCGAAATGCTGATCGTCAGCATGTTCGGCTTCCCCGCCGAGGCCTTCCCTCTGATCGCCACCCTGGGCTTCCTGTTCGATCCCGCCGCCACCTGCCTCAACGCCTCCGGCGACACCATCGCCTCCATGATGGTCACCCGCATCGTGGAGGGCAGGGACTGGCTGAGCAAGAAGGCCCAGTAAGAACTTCTGTATTCATAAGGAGATATCACCATGAACATCTTAGAAACCAAGAACGCCCCCGGCGCCATCGGCCCCTACTCCCAGGGCTATGAGGTCAACGGCTTCGTCTTCACCTCCGGCCAGATCCCCGTGGACCCCGCAGACGGCCAGATCCCCGAGGGCATCGCCGCCCAGGCGGAGCAGAGCTGCAAAAACGTGGGCGCCATTCTGGAAGCCGCCGGCACCGGCTTTGACAGGGTCTTCAAGACCACCTGCTTCCTGGCGGATATGGGCGACTTTGCCGCCTTCAACGAGGTCTATGCCCGGTATTTCGTCTCCAAGCCCGCCCGCAGCTGCGTGGCGGTGAAGGACCTGCCCAAGGGCGTTCTCTGCGAGATTGAAGCCATTGCCGTGAAATAACCGCAGACATAAAAAGGAGCGTTTTATGAAAGTCACCGTGATTGGAAGCCACCTGTGCCCCGACACCCTGTACGCCCTGAACCGTCTCTCCGCGGCCAAGGCGGAGATCGAGTTCAAAAACCTCTCCGCCAGCCTGTCCGACCTGAAGGCCTACCTGGCCCAGCGGGACAGCAATCCCCTGTACGCCGGCATCCGGGCAAATGGCGGCATCGGCATCCCCTGCTTCGTGCTGGAGGACGGCCGCACCACCCTGGATCTGGACGAAGTCCTGGGGTAAATCCTCCCTCTAAAACGCAAAACCGGAGACGGCTGATGCCGCCTCCGGTTTTGTATTTTCCGTGCCGGCTGCCCCAAAATCTTCAAATTTCAAAAATAACCTCAGAATTGTCCAGTAGATATTCTTCCGCTGTTTTTGTAGAATATAATTATACTCCAGCAAGTATCCCTGTTGCTTTTTAGGCAAAACAACGATTTAAAGGAGGATTTTTCAGTATGAAAAAGCGGTTTCTTGCATTTGCGCTGACTCTTGCCATGATGATGACCCTGCTGGCCGGCTGCGGCGGCGGTGGCACCGAGCAGACCCAGCAGCCCGCCGACAGCGGCGAGGAGCCCCCCAAGACCGAAGAGCCCGCGACGGAGCTGACCGCCACCCAGAAGATCATCGCCGAGGCCGAGGGCATGACCCTGGAGGAGCTGGCCCAGAAGGCCATTGAGGAGTCCAACGGCAAGACCTTCCTGGGCGTTGGCAACTCCAGCCGCGGCAAGAGCGCCCTGCCCCTGTTCATCGAGTATCTGCAGACCATCGACCCCTCCTACAACATGGAGTTCGAGTGGCAGCAGCCCAAGAACAACAAGATCTTTGACCAGCTGACTGCCGACTCCCTGAAGGACACCGGTACTTACGCCATGACCCTGATCCAGGACGGCAACCAGATCGAGAGCAAGATGGTCCAGACCGGCATTCTGGACACCTTCATCCCCAAGGACTGGGCCGACGCCAACGGCACCACCGCCGACGATTACGAGGGCTATCTGCCCCTGCAGACCCTGAACAAGGTCTTCATGTACAACAACACCGGCTCCAAGACCTATGACAACTGCTGGGACTTCGTGGCCGAGGGCGAGCACGGACTGTACATGGACATCGACTCCGAGATCGTCGGCAAGAACTTCCTGTACATGCTGACCGAGGATACATACGCCGGCTGGCTGAAGGAGGCCTTCGAGGCCCTGTCCGCCGATGAGCAGGCCTACTTCCAGCCCACCATCAACGCCATGGAGTCCGAGGCCGCCGACCTGGGCCTGGGCGCCGACGGCAAGTACGCGCTGGCCTGGATCAAGCTGTGGGTGGAGTCCTACAACGCCCAGACCGACGACGGCCCCATCTGCAACACCCTGGTTGACAAGTCCGCCACCGACCAGTTCGGCCTGCTGGTGTACTCCAAGCTGCGCTCCGTGGAGGAGTCCAGCTCCGTCTCCGTCAACAACATCAACGTCGCCGCCTATGACGACGGCTACACCGGCATCGGCGGCTTTGGCTACTGCCACTATCTGTTCGTCACCGACAACAGCCCCCTGCCCTGGACCGCCTGCGCCTTCATCGCCTACATGACCTGCACCGAGGACGGCTTCTCCGCCTGGGGCAAGGACATGGGCGGCTACTCCTCCAACCCCACCGTGGCCGCTGAGAACGAGGAGATCTATCACCACCAGACCGGCGGCATGGCCGAGGACGGCACCACCGTGGAATTCGCCGCCAAGAACGACGCCGGCTACGACTGGTGGACCACCGACGGCAAGCTGGTCCTGGAGGATCCTGAGTACTGCGCCTCCGTGGCCTTTACCGTGGGCAGCTGGATCGAGATGCTGACCAAGTACAGCGCGGGCTGATCCCTCCGGGACGCCGCGGCAGACTGATCTTCAAGGCACTGACGTAAAAACAGCCTAGACCAAGCGTAAAAAGTGCCCTTGGAACGGTGTCACGCATACCGCGTCCAAGGGCACTTTTTTAGAACCCGTATGCAAGCCGGGGCCCCGCCCGGTCCCAAACATCCATGCGGGTCCTTCATCCCGGCCCCGCCGGCCTCGGAAGGGAGAACGATATGAACCAGTCCATGATCTTCAAAAACAAGCTGAAGACCTATTTTTCCAAGCCCCACAACGTCATTTTGCTGCTGATGGGCATTGTGCTCACCTTCAGCACGGTGGCCCCCATCGTCGCCATTGTGGAGGACACCTTCAAGATTCACCCCGGCACCATCGATCAGCACCTGACCGGGATGGCCTCCGGCTACACGCTGGTGAACTACATCGACCTCTTCACCAGCCGGATGGCCAAATCCAATCTGTGGATGCCCCTGCTGAACACCGTCCTGCTGGCGGTGGGCACGTGTGTCGTTGCCATCCTTTTCGGCGGGCTCTTCGCCTTCCTCATCACCCGGACCAATCTGGCGTGGCGGAAGTACCTGAGCTCCATTTTCATCTTCCCCTACATCATGCCCCAGTGGACGCTGGCGGTGGTGTGGCAGAACCTGTTCAACTCCAACGCCGTCACCGGCACCTCCAACGGCCTGCTGGCCGCCACGTTGGGCGTGAATATGCCCCTGTGGTGGTGCAAGGGCCTGTTCCCCAGCGTGGTGGTTCTGGGACTGCACTACGCCCCCTTTGCCTACATTCTCATCGGCGGCATCTTCCGCAACATGGACGCCAACCTGGAGGAGGCCGCCACCATCCTGGACACCCCCAAGTGGAAGATCATGTGCAAGGTCACGCTGCCCATGGTCAAGCCCGCCATTCTCTCCACCATCCTGCTGGTGTTCGGCAGCTCCATGGGCTCCTACCCCGTGCCCCATTACCTGGGCCTGACGACGCTTGCCACCAAATACGTGTCCATGAACTCCAAATACACCGGTGAGGCCAGCATCCTGGCCATCATCATGATGTTCTTCGGCGTGGCCATCATGCTTTTAAACCAGATCAGCCTCCAGAGCCGCAAGAGCTACACCACCGTCACCGGCAAATCCGGCCAGATCTCCAAGATCAACCTGGGCCGGGCGGGGAAGTACGTCATCGCCCTGGTGCTGGTCATCGTCACCTTCTTCACCAGCATCTTCCCCATCGTCTCCTTCGCCTTTGAGACGTTCCTGCCCAACCCCGGCGACTACAGCTTCCTGTACACCGGCGACACCAGCAACCTGACCACCAAGTGGTGGGTCACGGATGAGAACATCACGGAAAACGGCATGTACGGCCAGAAGGGCATCCTCCACAACGAGACCATCTGGCACGCCTTCCGGGGCACCATCCTGGTCAGCGTGTGCTGCGCGCTGCTGGCGGGCACCATCGGCACCCTGATCGGCTACGCCGTGGCCAAGAGCCGACGAAGTAAGTGGGCAAACTACGTCAACTCCGTGGCGTTTCTGCCCTATCTGATGCCCTCCATTGCCGTGGGCGTGGCCTTCTTCATTCTGTTTTCCAACGAGCATGTGAACCTGTTCAACACCTACACCCTGCTCATCATCGTGGGCACCATCAAGTACATCCCCTTCGCCAGCCGCAGCTCTCTGAATTCCATGCTCCAGCTCTCCGGCGAGATCGAGGAGGCGGCCATCATCCAGGACATCCCCTGGATCAAGCGGATGACCCGCATCATCATCCCCATCCAGAAATCCTCCATCATCAGCGGCTACCTGCTGCCCTTCATGACCTGCCTGCGGGAGCTGAGCCTGTTCATGCTGCTGTGCGTCCAGGGCTTCATCCTCTCCACCACGCTGGACTACTTCGACGAGATGGGCCTGTACGCCTTCTCCAGCGGCATCAACCTGATCCTCATTATCACCATTCTGGTCTGCAACACCCTTGTGAACAAAGTTACCGGCGCCAGCCTGGACAAGGGAATAGGAGGTTAAACCATGCCTGAAATCGTATTGACACACGTGACAAAGCGCTGGGACAAATTCTACGCCGTGGACGATCTGAACCTGGTCATCGACGACAACGCCTTCGTCACCCTGCTGGGCCCCTCCGGCTGCGGCAAGACCACCACCCTCCGCATGATCGCGGGCCTGGAGACCCCCACCAGCGGCCGCATCACCATCGGCGACAAGGTGGTCTTCGACAGCGAGGCCGGCATCAACGTGCCCCCCAACAAGCGCAAGGTGGGCTTCCTGTTCCAGAACTACGCCCTGTGGCCCAACATGACGGTGTACCAGAACATCTCCTTCGGCCTCTCCAACATCAAGGAGGAGCTGCCCAAGATCGATCTGGAGGCCCGCCGCGCCGCCGCCCTGATCCGCATTCTGCAAAGGGCGGACGACGTGGTGAAGACCATCCAGGAATGTGTGGACAAGAAGGGCAAGCTGGACGTCAACAAGGCCCACATCAAGCTCATCGACCGCTACGAGATCTCTCTCAACACCGCCAAAATCCTGATGGGCTACAAGCTCCACGAGTCCATGGAGCCCGCCACCGTCGCCAAGGCAAAGCTTGCTGAGCTGGAGAAGTCCCTGGCCGCCGCCGAGGAAAAATGCAAAGCCGAGGGCTGCGCCTTCAGCCCGGATTACGCCTACTTAAAGGACGGCAAGCCCGTCACCTCCGTCCGCAAGCTCTCCCAGGAGGAGATCGACCTCTCCGTCCGGCGGGTGGCCCGCATCGTGAAGATCGGCATGTTCATGGACCGCTACCCCGCGGAGCTGTCCGGCGGCCAGCAGCAGCGGGTGGCCATCGCCCGCACCCTGGCACCGGAGCCCACGGTGCTGTTCATGGATGAGCCCCTGAGCAACCTGGATGCCAAGCTCCGGCTGGAGATGCGCTCCGAGCTGCAGCGGCTCCATCTGGAGACCGGCAGCACCTTTGTCTACGTCACCCACGACCAGATGGAGGCCATGACCCTGGCGACGAAGATCTGCCTCATCGACAACGGCGTTTTGCAGCAGTACGACGCGCCCCTGGACGTGTACGGCCAGCCCGCCAACCTGTTTGTGGCGGACTTCGTGGGCAATCCCGCCATTAACTTTATCGAGGGCAGGGGCGCCCAGAATGCCGACGGCTCCATCTCCCTGGCGGCGCTGGACGGTGTGCACCTGGCTTTCCATCCCGCCGCGCCCCTGGATCTGGCGGCCTGGTTCACCCAGGCCGACGCTGCCGATGCGGCCAAACGGGAGGCGGAGGCCGCCAAGGCCAGCCAGAAGGGCCATGTGGAAAAGGGCAACAAGGACGCCGTCTTCCGCTATCACGTGGCCAAGGTCAACGAGGAAGAGGACTTCGGTGACGAAGAGATCCTGACTGACGAAGACCTGGTTCTGGGCGTCCGGCCCGAGTTCCTGGACATCTGCGAAAACGGCGCCCTGGAGGGCGAGATCTACTCCGCCATGCCCACCGGCATGGAGACCACCGTGAAAGTCCGTATCGGTGAATACCTGCTGACCGGCGTGGTGTTCGGCGGCGTGCTGTACCAGATCGGCCAGAAGGTCCGGCTGGACTTCCGGGGGGAAGATGTGGTATTATTCAGCCGCAGGAACGGACGCCTCATCACCCGGGGCAGCCTGTCCGTCCAGTGAGCGATTTTGTCTGCTGGCCGGCGGAGACCGTGTTTCTCCGCCGGCCCCATACTCTCACGCGCGAGGTTTGTTATGCTGAAACTCATTGCCAGCGATATCGACGGCACCCTGATGCCCTACGGCGAAAAAGCCCTTTCCCCGGCCCTGTTCGATCTGATCCGCCGCCTGCGTGCCGCCGGGATCCTGTTCTGCCCCGCCTCCGGGCGGCAGTACCACTCCATGCGGGCGCTGTTTGCCCCGGTGGCGGACGAGGTGTGCTTTTTGTGTGAAAACGGCGGCGTCATCTTCGGCCCCGGCGCCGAGGAGACCGCCCCCGTCCTCTCCAAAACCGCCATGCCCCGGTCCGACGCCCTGGCCCTGTCCCACGCCATCATGGATATCCCGGAGTGCCAGGTGCTGATCTCCGGCCAGAACGTCAGCTATGTCTGCGGCTGCGGCGAGGACTTCGTCCGCCGGATGGAGGATCTCCACGGCAATCTGGTGACCCGGGTGGCCCGGGCAGAGGACATCTCCGAGGACATTTTAAAGGTCACCGCCTTCTGCCCCCGGGAGCTGGACGGTCCGGCGGCCATTCTGGGCCCCCGGTGGGGGGAGACGTACCACATGGCGGAGGCCGGCCCGGTGTGGCTGGACTTCGGCCTTGCCGACAAGGGCACCGGCCTGCGGGGGCTGTGCGGCGCCCTGGGGATCGATCCGGCGGAGACGGCGGCCTTCGGCGACAACTGGAACGACGTGCCCATGCTGGAGGCGGCGGGGACCGCCTGGCTGATGTCCTCCGCCGCCCCCGCCCTGCGGGAGCGCTTCCCCCGGCAGTGCGCCAGCGTGCCGGAGGTGCTGGAGGCCATTTTGCGGGAACTGCCCACCCCATAGGGAAGATTTACAAATCTTTCCCCCGGTGTTACAATAGCATATCATGAAAGGAGGGATGCGGATGAAAACGCTGCGGATCGCGGCGCTCTGCGCCCTCCTTTTTTTGCTGCCCGCCTGCGGCGCCGCCCGGAGGAACAGCCAGACCGCCTCTTTTGCCCCGGACGAGGCCAGCCGCCTGACGGTCTACACCTCCCACAAGGAGGAGGTCTATGGCCCCATCGTCAAGGAGTTCGAGGAGCGGACCGGCATCTGGGTCCAGGTGGTCACCGGCGGCACCAACGAGCTTTTGGAGCGCATCGCCGCCGAGGCGGAGTCCCCGGTGTGCGATGTGATGTTCGGCGGCGGTGTGGAGAGCCTTCTGGCCTACGCCGGCTGCTTTGAGCCCTACACCTGCTCCAGCGCCGCCTCTTTGAAGCAGGGCCTCCGCCCGGAGGGGGACACCTGGACGCCCTTTTCCTCTCTGCCGGTGGTGCTGATCTACAACACCAAGCTGGTCTCCCCGGGAGAGGTCACCGGCTGGGCCGATCTGCTGGACCCCCTCTGGCGGGGGAAGATCGCCTTTGCGGCCCCCACCGTCTCCGGCTCCAGCTATACCGCCGCCATCACCATGCTCTCCTGCCTGCCGGGGGACGACTGGGACGTGATCAGCCGGTTTGTGGAAAACCTGAACGGCAGCATCCTGCAGGACTCCGGCGACGTGGTCAGCGTGGTGTCCGTGGGCAGCCGGTACATCGGCGTCACGTTGGAGGAGACCGCCTTAAAGCGCCAGGCCCAGGGGGCTGACATCGCCATCGTCTACCCGGAGGAGGGCACCAGCAACCTGCCGGACGGCGCGGCGCTGATCGACGGCGCGCCCCACCGGGAAAACGCTATGGCCTTTTTGGAATTCACCCAGAGCGAGGACGTCCAGTCCCTGGTGGTCAACGACTTCGCCCGCCGCTCCGTTCGGGTAGACGTGGCGGACCGGGACACCCTGCCGCCGGAATCCGAGCTGCACATCATCGATTATGACGTGGCCTGGGCCTCCGGGATCAAAGAGGAATTCCTCCGCCGCTGGACGGAGCTGTGCGGGGAGGCGGGCACATGAGTCATCCCCTCCGTTCCTCCTTCCACCGCAAGCTCACCGCCGCGTTTCTGGCAGTGGGAGTCCTCCCGCTGCTGATCTGCGTCGTTTTGATGCTGAACGTGTTCCAGCTCTTTCTGGCCCGCAGCACCGAGGATACCGCCGCCGCCCAGCTCTCCGCCGTCACAGAGGACATGGGAAAGCTCCTGTCCTCCTGCGAGGACGTGCTGGAGCAGCTGGGCCGTCATGACCGCATCCTTCAGGCCCTGGACGGTGCCGGCCAGGACAGCCAGAGCGTATACAGCGCGCTGTACGCCGTGGCGTCGCCGCTGCTGCGGGAGGCGGATTTCTCCCTGTATGACGCCCAGGGGCACCTGCTCTATACCACCGCCGCGGCGTCCGCGAGGGCGGACCTCTCCACCGCCTGGGGGCTGCTGGCGGCGGCGGAGGCGTCCTCCGGTGTGGTTTACCGGGACGTGCCGTCCTTCAGCGGCACAGCCTCCGCCTGCATGCAGGCGGCCCGGGCCGTCCGCGACCGCGGGAAGCTCTCCGGCTATGCGGTGGCCAGTCTGAACACCGGCCACTTCCGCCGCCTGCTGGAGGGAAAATACGGCGCCGGCAGCGATATTTTGATCCTGGACCCCTTTTGGGACGAGGTCTACACCTCTCCCACCCTGCAGGATAAGACGCTGGCCCCCGCCCTGCGGGAACGGCTGCTGTCCGGTCAGGCGCTGGCCGCCGGCGGAGAAAACCAGCTTTACCACGTGGCCAGGGAGGAGGTCAGCGGCTTTTATGTGATCCTGCGCCAGCCAAAGCCCGTGGCGGATTGGGTCATGCGGCTGCTGTACCTCATCACCGCGCTGTCCATCCTGCTGTGCCTGGGGCTGTGTCTGGCGGTCTCCATGGCGTTTTCCCGGCAGCTGTTCCGCCCCATCCGCTCTTTGAACAGCGCCATGGCCGCCGTGGAGGGCGGCGATCTGGATGTCCGGGTCGAGGTTCCCGGCACTGATGAGATGAGTCAGCTGGCAGGCCGCTTCAACCGGATGACGGAGCGGCTGAAAACCAATCTGACGGACTCCATCCGCCAGCAGCAGGAGCTGGGCGACGCCCAGATCCGCATGATGCAGGCCCAGCTGAACCCCCATTTCCTCTACAACACGCTGGACACGCTGAAGTGGATGGGCAAGATCCACCATGTCCCGGAGGTGGCCACGATTTCCGCGGATCTGGCGGATATCCTGCGCCGCAGCATCTCCGCCGACGAATTCGTCCGCCTGGAGGATGAGCTCCGGCTTTTGGAGCGCTATGTGGAGATCCAGAAGATCCGCTTCGCCGGGAAATTTGAATTTCGCGCGGCGATGGACGAAGACCTGCTGGATATCCCGGTGCCCAAGCTGATGCTCCAGCCGCTGGTGGAAAACGCCATTATCCACGGCTTTGAGGACGGCATGCCCGGCGAAATCACCGTCACCGCCGCCCGCGCCGGAGACGACCTGCTTTTGACCGTTCAGGACAACGGCTGCGGCATGTCCCCGGAGAGCCTGCGCCGCTTTCAGGAGCAGACGCCCCCCGCCGGCCGCCATCTGGGCCTTCACAACGTGGACGCCATCCTTCGGCTCAACTACGGCCAGGAGCGGGGGCTGAAATTCCTGCCTCCCCCCGGCGGGCGGGGGACCTGCATCCGCATATCCATTCCCATCACACGGCAAGGAGGGCGCGAATCATGACAAAGGTCGTCATCGTGGAAGATGAAGAGCTGGTCCGGCGGGGCATCATGCTGGCCGTGGACTGGGCCTCCGTGGACTGCGTGGTGGTGGGCGACGCCGCCAACGGTGAAGAGGGTCTGGAGGTCATCCGCCGCTACCAGCCGGATCTGGTGGTCACGGACATCAAAATGCCCCGGATGGACGGCATCGAGATGGTCCGCCGGCTCCGGGCGGAGGGCAGCGGCGTCCGCGTCATCATCCTGACCGCCTACAGCGACTTTGCCTATGCCCAGTCCGCCCTCAAGCTGGGCGCCGTGGACTATCTGCTGAAGCCCTTTCACGACGGCGAGCTGGAGGAGGCCGTGCGGCGGCTCCAATCACCGCAAAGCTCCCGGACTCCCAGCGGATTGGACCTTCCCGACGGAAAGGGAAAGAGCAAATACGTCACCCAGGCCATGCGCTACATCGCGGAGCATTACAACGCGCCGGATATCTGCGTCGGCTCCGTGGCCCGCTTTCTGGGCGTCAGCGAGGGCCATTTGAGCCACGTTTTCAAAAAGGAGACCTCCTATACCGTCAGCAGCTATATCACCAGCTACCGCATCCACATGGCCATGGAGCTGCTGCAGGACTGCCGCAGCCGCGTCTGCGAGGTGGCGGAGCAGGTTGGCTACCGGGACATCACCTATTTCAGCAGCACCTTCAAAAAGCAGACGGGGCTCTCCCCCTCCGAGTACCAGAAGCGGTGTCAATCGTGAGTTTATGCCTTTTTCAGCGATGATTTTTCATTTTTTACTTACATTTTCCAAGAAAAATGTGGTAAACTATACTTGCAGCGCGCGGTCCCGGCGGACGTAAGTCCAGTTGCCGGGACCCCGCGTATTTTTTGTCAGGAGGGCCTTTTATGTTTCACCCCGGAGAACTTGTGGTATACGGAACGACCGGCGTGTGCCGGGTGGAAGAGATCACCCGGCCGAATCTGACCGGAGCAGACCGGAACAGGCAGTACTATCTGCTCAAGCCGCTGTTTCAGGACGGCGTGATCTATGCGCCCGTGGAAAGTGCAAAGGTGCCCATCCGCCCCGTGATCTCCGCGGAGGAGGCGGAGGCCTTGATCGACCTCATCCCCACGGTCCAGGCCGAGGCCTGCCGCGCCCCCACCCTGCAGGCCCTGGCCCAGCACTATCAGGCCGCTGTCAGAAGCCACAACTGCCGGGATCTGCTGGAGCTGATGATGTCCATTTACGCCAAGCTCCAGCAGGCGGAGGCCCAGAAGCGGCGGCTGGGCATGGTGGATGAGCGCTATATGAAGCAGGCGGAGCGCCTGCTCTACGGAGAGCTGTCCATCGCGCTGGGGATCCCCTTCGATGAGGTGCAGCCCTATATCGCCCGGCGGGTCGAAAGCGCCGCGCCCTCCACCGTGTCATGATACGTCCGGCGGCCGCGGCGCGTCTTTCCCGAAAGACCGACGCCCCGGAGCTCGTTGGAGCTCCGGGGCGTTCAGCCCATCCAAAAAGTCCTTTGGACTTTTTGGGATGGGCTGAACAATGCCTCGCTATTCGGGCCGCAGAGCAGCCCGAATAGCTCCCGCTTCGCGGGGCAAACGGGCTGTTACACAGCCCGTTTGCAGGCATTCGATCCAACACGAGGGGACTCCCGTCCCCTCGTA
>ENA-UOJC01001808-UOJC01001808.1-human-gut-metagenome-genome-assembly--contig:-C104-NODE-1808-length-26288-cov-4.718027_pt1 | contig 26288 bp, 20 predicted proteins | sample MGYA00242339_ERZ723886 | MGnify/ENA metagenome assembly ERZ723886 | reverse complement strand
TAGATATCTAATATAAAAAATGCTATAATATTTACGGTGTGTCTGGGTCAAAAGCTATTCATGTACATATGAGCATGATAAGACTTTTTGATTTTTTGACCCTAACATTTTTATGTTGGACGGCTAAAGTGTTTCACGTGAAACATTGATTAAGAATGCCGTCGGGATTGGAGAATAAATGGGGAGAATTATAGCAATTGCAAACCAAAAGGGCGGCGTTGGAAAGACGACAACAGCAATTAACTTGTCCGCCTGCCTGGCAGAAGCAAAACAGAGAGTATTAGTCATTGATATTGATCCGCAGGGAAATACCACAAGCGGTCTTGGAATTGATAAAGAAGAAAAAGAAAATACAATCTATGAAGTTATGCTGGGTGAAATTTCGATTGAACAGGCTGTCTGTAAGGAAGCATTTGATTGTCTGGACGTAATCCCTTCTAATGTCAACCTTGCAGGTGCGGAAATCGACCTTATTGATATAGAAGACCGCGAGTATATTTTAAAGAAAAGTATTGCTCAGATCCGGAAAAACTATGATTATATTATATTGGACTGTCCGCCGTCTTTAAGTATGCTGACAGTCAACGCAATGACTGCAGCAGACACAGTACTTGTGCCGATTCAGTGCGAATACTATGCATTGGAAGGATTAACACAGCTGATACATACAATTCATCTGGTTCAGAAAAAATTAAATCCAAATCTGGAACTGGAGGGTGTTGTCTTTACAATGTATGATTCCAGAACCAATCTTTCATTACAGGTTGTGGAAAATGTAAAAGATAATTTAAAACAAAACATCTATAAGACAATTATTCCAAGAAATATCCGGTTAGCCGAAGCACCGAGCCACGGACTGCCAATCAATATTTATGATACAAAGTCCAGTGGTGCAGAAAGTTACCGCTTATTGGCACAGGAAGTAATGAACAATAGAAATGAGGGAAAATAAATGGCAGTAGCGAAGAAAAGCAAAGCATCTTCAAAAGGGCTTGGAAAAGGATTGGGAAATCTTATCCGGGAATCGGAAGAAGATGAAAATGTAGTAGTAAAGGAAGTAGTCAAAGAAGTTGTTGTAAAAGAACCGGGTGAAATGAAAGTTCGTCTGTCACAGATTGAACCAAACCGGGAACAGCCAAGAAAAGTATTTGATGAAGATGCGCTGATTGAATTGTCGGAATCGATTAAACAGTATGGCGTCTTACAGCCGCTTCTGGTTCAGAAAAAGGACAAGTATTATGAAATTATTGCCGGTGAAAGAAGATGGCGTGCAGCAAAGCTGGCAGGTGTCAAAGAAGTACCGGTTATTATAAAAGACTACTCTACACAGGAAGTAATGGAGATTGCGTTGATTGAAAATATTCAGCGTGAAGACTTAAATCCAATAGAAGAAGCGCAGGCATATCAGCGTTTAATCAAAGATTACCGGTTAAAGCAGGATGAAGTCGCGGAAAAGGTATCAAAGTCCCGTGCGGCAATTACGAATTCGCTGCGTCTGTTAAAGCTTGATGAACGTGTACAGGAAATGGTTATGGAAGGCAAATTAAGCAATGGTCATGCCAGAGCCATTATCGGAATAGAAGACGGCGACCAGCAGTATCAGGTAGCACAGAAGATTTTTGACGAGCAGATGAGTGTCCGTGAAACGGAAAAATTGATGAAAAATCTGAACCGTCCTGAAAAACCGGAAAAACAAAAGCCACAGAATGATTTTGTGTACCGGGATATTGAGGAAAAGATGAATAAAATTATGGGTACAAAAGTCGTTATTAAAAACCGGGAACACGATAAGGGTAAAATTGAAATTGAATATTATTCACAGGCAGAGCTGGAAAGAATCTATGATTTGCTGAAACAGATAAAAAATGAATAATTCAATATTTTTTACACTTATACTATAAATATAGGAGCAAACGATTATGATAAATTTTTTTGATTTATTTTCAGTGGATACCCTGTATATTGTCTTGGGACTTGCCGGGGTAAGCCTGATTACGCTGATTCTTGCAATTGTTGCGCTTTGTAAGGCAGCAAAGTTAAAAAAGAAATACCGTTCCTTTATGGAAGGTGCAGATGGAAAGTCGATTGAGAGTCTGATTCATGAACATCTCGATGAGATTGAAAGTATCCGGGCAGTCGGTGAGAAAAACAGTGCGGCAGTGAAAGATATTTACGAAAAAATGCAGTATACATTTCAGAAGGTGGGCATTGTGAAGTATGATGCGTTTCATGAAATGGGTGGAAAGTTAAGCTTCGCATTATGTATGCTGGATAAAGTCAATAACGGATATATTATCAATGTAATGCACAGCAATAACGGCTGTTTTGCTTACATTAAAGAGGTTGTTGACGGAAAGTCGTACATTGAGCTGGGCGATGAGGAAAACCAGGCATTACAGCAGGCTGTGGCAGGACGTATGGGTGATGCTGATCTAGGCAGAAAAGTCAATGATGCGATTCAAAAAGATGTTTCCGTAGATTAATTATGGGGAAAATTATATAAAAGACTGGAAATGAATAAAAAAACGTTGTATGATGGCAATGAATTGAAAAATTGAAATGGAGATTATGGAAAATGTTAGATTTAAAATTTGTAAGAGAAAATCCGGAAATTGTAAAGCAGAATATTAGAAATAAGTTTCAGGATAGAAAGCTTCCGCTGGTAGATGAAGTGATTGAACTGGACGAGCAGGCAAGAGCAACCCAGACAGAAGCCGATGAGTTAAGAGCAAACCGTAACAAGCTTTCAAAGCAGATTGGTGCATTAATGGCACAGGGCAAGAAAGAAGAAGCGGAAGAAGTAAAGGCAAAGGTCAATGCCGATGCAGAACGTTTAAAGGAACTGGAAGCAAAGGAAAGTGAATTAAACGCAAGAGTAAAGGAAATTATGATGACTATTCCGAACATCATTGACCCAAGCGTTCCTATCGGAAAAGACGACAGTGAAAATGTTGAAATTGAAAAGTTCGGTGAACCGGTTGTGCCGGATTATGAAATCCCATATCACACAGATATTATGGAGAAGTTTAACGGTATCGACTTAGAAGCTGCCGGAAAGGTTGCCGGTAACGGTTTCTATTATCTGATGGGAGATATTGCAAGACTTCATTCAGCTGTTATTTCTTATGCAAGGGATTTTATGATTGACAGAGGATTTACTTACTGTATTCCGCCGTTTATGATCCGCAGCAACGTTGTTACAGGCGTTATGAGTTTTGATGAAATGGATGCCATGATGTACAAGATTGAAGGCGAAGATTTATATCTGATTGGAACAAGCGAACATTCCATGATTGGTAAGTTTATTGATACCATTACACCGGAATCTGAACTGCCAAAGACTTTAACAAGTTATTCACCATGCTTTAGAAAAGAAAAGGGTGCGCATGGTATTGAAGAACGTGGTGTATACAGAATCCATCAGTTTGAAAAGCAGGAAATGATTGTTGTGTGTAAGCCGGAAGAAAGCAAGATGTGGTTTGACAAGCTGTGGCAGAATACCGTAGATTTATTCCGTTCACTGGATATTCCTGTAAGAACACTGGAATGCTGCTCTGGCGACCTTGCAGATTTAAAGGTGAAGTCTATTGACGTAGAAGCATGGTCACCTCGTCAGAAGAAGTATTTTGAAGTTGGTTCATGCTCTAACTTAGGAGATGCACAGGCAAGACGTTTAAAAATCAGAGTACAGGATGAAAATAAGAAGAAGTACTTTGCACATACATTAAACAATACAGTTGTTGCACCACCTAGAATGTTAATCGCATTTCTGGAAAACAACCTTCAGGCAGACGGAAGCGTAAAGATTCCAAAGGTACTTCAGCCATATATGGGTGGAAAGACAGAAATCCGATAAGTACCGTATGCAACCGTGCAGGGGAAAATGCTTAGAAAAGGCATTAAAATGCCTGTGGAATGGAGGTTTGTGTGAAAAATCACACTGATGTGCTGATTGTTCACACGGCTATTTGTTTCTGAGCAAAAACAAATAGCTATGATGGCAGATGAGAAATCGCCTACGCGAATTTCTCACCGCCTCTTCGCAACAAGTTGCTCAGAAATGAGGGTTCGTGTGAGTAAAAAACTATTAGCAGTCATAGATATGCAGAATGACTTTATTACCGGTGCTTTAGGCAATGCACAATGCCGGGCGGTAGTTTCTAATGTCGTTAAAAAGGTAAATCACACCGATGCAGATATTGTGTATACATTGGATACACACGGAGAGGATTATCCGGACACACAGGAAGGCAGAAAGCTTCCTGTGAAACATTGTATAAAAGGAACACCGGGCTGGGAACTGATTCCTGAATTAGAACACATTCAGGAGAAGACACATTTTGAAAAAAATACGTTTGGTTCAACACAGCTGGCAGAATGGATTCGCAAACAGGGATATACAGAAGTGGAGCTTATCGGTGTCTGTACAGATATCTGTGTTATCAGCAATGCAATGACGATAAAGGCATTTAACCCTGAAGTAGAAATCAGTGTAGATGCCGGATGCTGTGCAGGAGTTACACCACAGTCCCATAAGACAGCACTTGATGCAATGAAGGGCTGTCAGATACGGATTGAGGAATAGATGCTTAAAAATGATGACAAGATGTTGACCTCTGATAGACAATGAATATCATGAGCCGGATAAGACAGCGCAGTCTTATCCGGCTCTGTTTTTTACTGCCGGTGTGTGTGTTTAATGCCGAATAATAAAAATTTTATGTAAAAGATATGTAATCCACAATGATTTCAGTATTTGTTAAAAGACAAAATGGTTATAATAAAACAAATGGGAAGTAGTGTGAAAAATAACGCTGATGCGCTTATTTTTCACACAGCACTTTGTGATGCATGCGAAATGGAGATTATTATGGGAAAGTATCATTTTATAATTATTGGAGCGGGCTGGAGAGCCCTTTATTATGTAAGAATTGCAAAGGCAATGCCGGATATATTCTGTCTGGATGCGGTGTATTGCAGAACGCAGGAAAAGGCAGACAAGATTGCGCGGGAATATCAGATACATACCACAACATCAAAAGAGGAATGTGCTGCATATAAACCGGATTTTGCCGTTATAGCGGTGAATAAAGCGGAGATATGCAATGTGGCGGTGGAGTGGATGGACAGAGGCATAACAGTTCTTTCTGAAACACCGGCTGCGTTGGATATAGAAGCACTAAAGAAGCTTTACGGATATTATAAAGCCGGTAAAAAGCAGGTTGTTGCAGAACAGTACAGGGAATATCCTTCCAATAAGGCATCACTTAGACTGATTGGCAGCGGTATTATAGGCGATGTAAACTGTATGAATATTTCACTTGCGCATGAATATCACGGAGTGAGTCTTATGCGTGCTTATCTTGGAATCCGCCCGGATGAAAATTTTACGGTATCAGGTAAAATGTATGAATTTCCAACAACAGAAACGCTTACAAGATATGAGCAGTTTACGGACGGAAGAATTGCCAATAAGAAAAGGTGTGTTGCGGCATTTGAATATGACTGTGGTAAGACGGCATGGTATGACTTTGATTCTGAACAGTACAGATCCCCTATCCGCAAAAATACCGTTAAAGTTCAGGGCATACGGGGTGAAATGATAGATGACCGCATTTATTATCTGGATAAGAACAACAAAGGGCAGGCGGATCAAATTATAACCGGTTTTCATATTACCCGGACGGATAATCCGAATCCAAATCTGTCAGAAATTTATGAGGTAGAAAAAATATCCTGCGCGGGAAAAGTATTATATGAACCACAATGGGGACTGCGCGGTTTATCAGAAGATGAAACGGCGGTTGCCACACTTATGATAAAAACGGCGTTATATAACAGGGATGAAGCGCCTGCACCGTACAGCGCAGAAGATGCAATTACAGATGCGTATGCCGCTATATTGCTGAAAGAGGCAGTAAAGACGGGAAAATGTATAAGAAGTGATATGAAACGGATTAAGGAATAAGAATATCGGGATATAGATGATATAGATAAGGAAGGACGGCGGAAAATATGCAGGATAAAGTATTAAAAATGGCACTGATAGGTGTAGGAAATATGGGGAAAAAGTATGCACAGATGATTGTATCGGGTGAAGTTTTACATATGAAGCTGGTAGCTGTTGTTATAAGGCGGGATGAGCAGATAGCATGGGGAAAAACACTTGTAAATGTTGACGGACAGCCGGTGGAGTTATTCAGAAGTGCAGATGAATTGTTTCATGCAGCAGAATCAGACCCGTCTTTATTTGATGCGGTGCTTATAGCAACACCACATAAGACCCATAAGGAACTGGCGGTCAGAGCTTTTGAATTAAAAAAAGATGTCTTATGTGATAAACCGGCGGCGGCAGATATTGGTGAAGCACTTGCAATGAATGATGCAGCAGAAAAAAATGACAGAATTTACGGGCTGGTTTTTCACCAGAGATTATATCCTAAATATATGAAAATAAAAGAAATGATAGATTCCGGCAAAATGGGAACATTAAAAAGGGTCAGTCTTATCAATTCCAGATATTTAAGAACTTCACATTATCATAAGTCCGGTTCGTGGAGAAGCAGCTTTGCAGGTGAAGGCGGCGGAGCGCTTATTAATCAGGGACAGCATATTCTGGATATATTCCAGTATCTGTTTGGAATGCCGCAGAGATTGTTTGCAGTGATTCCTTTTGGCAAATACAATCCGTTTGCGGTTGATGATGAAGATACGATTGTGATGGAATACGATACGGGTATGACCGCTTCATTTATTTTAACCACGGGAGAGGCCTGTTGTGAAGAAAGAATGGAAATTATAGGAACAAAGGCAAGACTGCTTTTGGAGGATAACACGCTGTCAATTACAAGGTTTGATGATATTGAAAAATATATAAAAACAGAAGATGTCAACTCAAGAGAGCATCTGCATTTTACGGAAGAAAAAATTATGTATGAAAAGTCAGCAGAGCCTTATACACAACTGCTTGAAAAATTTGCACAGGCTGCCTTAAAACACGACGAAGGCTGTCTGGTGGCAAAAGGTGCGGAAGGACTTCATTCACTGATGCTTTGTGCGGGGGCATATTATTCGGCATGTAAAGGGATTCGTGTTGACCTTCCTCTGGATGCGGTGCGGTATAAAGAATTGATGGATAACCTTATAGAAGATGAGACAATGTATGGATGTACTGCCACAGATTAATGAGGCAAAATCCGCGATGCAGACAAAACCATCGACCGTTGTAATGGACATCTCAGATGTCACAGTAGCAGTTTCTTTAGGAACTTCTTTGGTTGTTACAGTAGAAGAATCATTATATTATAATCCTAAACTTTTTATGCAGGGTGATTTACCCTGTATTTTTTTGACATAAAATGTCGCTTATGATATATTGATATTTAGGTGTTACTCAAAAACGGTAGGACGGTTCTCTCCAATCTGGGAGTACAAGCCCAGTTTACATATATGGTAAATTGTGCCGTAGTTACAGAAGGGAGATTTTGCATATGGTAACTTTATCATATGAAGCATTGATTGCACTCGTGGCATTATGTGGCGGTGCCGGTTACATGCTCGGTAAAGATATACATAAAGCAAAAAAGTAACTGTCCTCGGCAAAGGAATTACAGTTACTTTTTTAAGCTAACTATTTAATTTCAGAGCAACCGTCTTGCTATACGGGTAACACTCTTTTTATAGATGTAAATTTACTTCTCTTATATTCTATTACATATATCAGTAAATTTCAAGTACATAAATAGATGATATTTCAAAAAATGCAGGGTGATTATTTGCCTTGCATTTTTGATTGTGCGCCTGGCGGCGCACGTTTCTAACGGGTTAAAGTCCCGAATCTGAAAGTATTGTTGTGAAACGTATCCAGTTGATCTGAATCATCTTCATAAAACGATACATCGTATACTGGCACTTCACCGTATTCATCAACCTGTCTGTAGCCGTAAATCGGATTCCAAGTGTGAACATGGTCAGACATTGCATATCCGTTAACTACATTATAGGTATATGCACCATAGGTGTATTCACCGTTATAACTAAAATCTACACCGCCATTTGCAATTACCCAGTAACCGTACTGATTAGAAGCAATTCCGTTAAAAGAAAAATCTACCGTTCCGTTTGTAATCTTCCACCAGCCGTATTCATTTTGAGCCATACCGTTGTATGTAAAGTCTACGGTTCCGTTAGCAATTTTCTTTGCGATAAGATAAAATAAAAGAAAAACTTTATCGCAAAGGAAGAAAAATGAGCAGAGAATAGGAAAGAGTATCTTCCCCATGGTGCTACGGAAAAATTCCAGTATCTGTTTGGAATGCCGCAGAGCCTTATACACAACTGCTTGAAAAATTTGCAGAAGCTGCCTTTAAATCATTGTCCAGACGGAAAACAGGGCATATCCTATTGATATTGTAGTGGATATTTTGTAGAATGATACTCACAGTAAATAGAAGATGGATAGGTTTGAAGGTGTAAATCAATGCGTGGTATAAAGGAAAAATTGATCTGATTCATGATGAAGCTCGTGGAAAAATTTCATGTTATGCAAGAGATAATCATGTGCTGATTATGCAGGGACCTTTTCAGTTAAAACAGGGTGGTTACGGGATTGCCGTAAGAAAACCGGTTTATTTGGAGGATGAAAGCGGACAGGAGTTTTTTTGGGGATTTACGATTGTGATTATCCGTGTGCCGGAAATTTTTTCAGATTCCGTAAAATCGCTTTCAGATTTTGGATATCAGTACTGCTTATCCAAGACATGTTCTCCTTGGGAAGAAGCATATGAGGTTGTGGATTGTTCAGGCGGAAGTATCAGTGCTCCGGTTTCCTATACATTTGAAATCGGCGGCAGTGTTTGGAAGCTTGAAGTTATGCCGCAGAACGGCTGGGTGGAAAAAAGCTATTTATATAGTATTTTTGGCGGTGGACTGTTGGTAGTGCTGCTTTTGACAGGTATTTATAACCGTCACGGTTTTGATAAGCATGTGACAGTATATATGAAACAGTATCCCGAAAAGCACTGTGTCGGTGTACAGTTTGATATTGATGATTTTAAATTGATTAACGATATTTACGGACATGCTTCCGGGGATAAGGCACTGCAGATTCTCGCGGAAAGCATGCGGAAGTTTTTTCCAGAGCATGCGGTGCTTGGTCGAAACGGTGGTGATGAGTTCTGTATTTTTCTGCCGGACTGCACCTGCAAAGAAGCAGAAGAAAAACTGGTACAGTTTACAAAACAAAAGCGTTTCTTTGTTTATGAAGGTGAGGAACGCGCATTTAACATTTCGCTTGGATATGCAGAATATCCGGTTCATGCAAAATCGCAGCTGCAATTAATGCACTGTGCCGATGCGGCACTTTATGAGGTGAAATTGCGTGGAAAAAAGGGAAGCCTGGTATATGATGAGGGATTTGATCCAGAAGTCCGTACACAGCTTGGATTTGCACTGCGGGATATTTCAGAAAATCTTCCGGGAGCCTTTATTATTTACAAGGCAGACTATACGGATGATGAAATTCTATTTGCAAACAGTGAATTAATACGGTTGGCAGGCTGTGAAAATATTGAGGAATTTATGACATATACACAGCGGAGTTTCCGCAGTCTGATCCGTGAGGACGAAAGAGAAGGTGTGGAGCAGAGTATCTGGCAGCAGATTGGAACAGGGCAGTGTAATGATTATGTGCATTTTTATCTGAAAAAGAAAGATGGTACCTATCTTAGGGTGCTTGACCATGGCAGAATTGTGGAGAGCGGTCATTACGGAAAAGTGTTTTATGTATTAATTATGGATTGGGATTCTATGAAGGAAAAGTACAGGGATTCTTTATAAAAACACATTTGTTAAAAAGGTAAAGCAGAAAGCAGCGGCAGTTGACAGTTACGGACACAAAAAGTAAAATAAATAAAGACTATTTATAATAGAAGGAGAACAAAGATGAGAATTGGCATTTTAGGTTATGGAAACCTCGGCAGAGGGGTAGAGTGTGCAATTAAGCAGAATCCGGATATGGAGCTGGCAGCTGTATTTACAAGACGTGCGCCGGAAACCGTGTCTATCCTGACAGAAGGTGCGGCAGTATGCTCCGTTGATGATGTGGAACAGTGGAAGGATAAGATTGACGTCATGATTCTGTGCGGCGGCAGTGCAACGGATTTACCGGAGCAGACACCAAAGTTTGCAAAGCTGTTTAACGTGGTAGACAGCTTTGATACACACGCAAGAATTCCGGAGCATTTTGACAATGTAGACACAGCGGCAAAGGAAAGCGGACATGTCGGCATTATTTCAGTCGGCTGGGACCCGGGTATGTTCTCATTAAACCGTATGTATGCAAATGCAATTTTACCGGACGGACAGGACTATACATTCTGGGGTAAGGGTGTAAGTCAGGGTCATTCCGATGCAATCCGCCGCGTAGAAGGCGTAAAGGACGGCAAGCAGTATACAATTCCTGTGGAAGCGGCACTTGAAGCAGTAAGAAACGGTGAAAATCCACAGCTTACCACAAGACAGAAGCACACAAGAGAGTGCTTTGTAGTACTTGAAGAAGGTGCAGATGCGGCAAAGGTAGAAGAAACCATTAAAAATATGCCGAACTACTTTGCAGATTATGACACAACGGTACATTTTATCAGCGAAGAAGAATTAAAGGAAAAGCACAGCGGCATACCGCACGGCGGATTTGTTATCCGTTCCGGAAACACCGGCTGGAATAAAGAAAACCAGCACGTGATTGAATACAGCTTAAAGCTGGATTCCAATCCGGAATTTACTTCCTGCGTTATCGTGGCTTACGCAAGAGCGGCATACCGTCTGTATAAGGAAGGTCAGACCGGCTGTAAGACAGTATTTGACATCGCACCGGCATATTTAAGTGCAAAAGACGGCGCTGAATTAAGAAAGAGCCTGCTGTAGAAAAATTATGACAGAAAAAGAAAAAATGCTCGCGGGACAGATATACGACCCATCAGATGAAGAACTGTTAAAGCTTCGTCAGAATGCGCATATTTTAAGCAAAAAGTATAATGACTGTTTTGAAACAGATGCGCAGAGGACGGATTTACTGCATGAGCTTATACCGCATATGGGTGAAAATGTGTATTTACAGGGTCCTGTCCAGTTTGATTACGGCTGTTTTACGGAAATTGGAAAGAATACATATGCAAATTTTAATTTCACGTGTCTGGACTGCGCACCGGTAAAAATCGGAAACGACGTATTTATCGGACCGAATGTTTCTTTGCTGACACCGGTACATCCGTTTCGGTTTCAGGACAGAAATATGTACCGGCGTGCAGATGGTGTATACGCAGACCGGGAATATGCTAGACCGATTACAATAGGGGACAACTGCTGGCTTGCCGGAAATGTAACAGTGTGCGGCGGTGTCACGATTGGCAGTGGTACGGTTATCGGTGCGGGAAGTGTGGTCACACACGATATTCCGGCAGGTGTCCTTGCGGCAGGCGTTCCGTGCCGGGTTATCCGTGAGATTACGGAGGAAGATGCGCTGTCATGCCACCCGGAATTATTTGGTGTATAGCAGGAAGGCTGTAGAACGCTTTCGAATAATAAACTTATCTTTTCAAACGGCAATATGTGCAACTGAAAAGATACGTTTTACTTTTAATTTTAAGATTCGGACGAAATTGTACGCGCCAGCTCTGCAACGGTTTCTGTTGGCAGTTTGGTAAGGTCTACGGTGTCCCGGACACTGCTTCCGTTCTTTAAAAGCTTGGCGGCAAGCTGCATTTTTGCTTCCTTTATACCTTTGGCAAGTCCGGAGGCTTCATATATTCTATATATAAAATACTATACTGAAATAATATTTGCAACAGAAAAAATAAAATTCCCGTCTGTAAATGTATTTGATTTGCAAAGTGGTATGCAAAATAAGAAAAAGACTAGTGATTTTATGGCAGGCAGTATCGGGACAAATCCCGTGATTGTAAGAAAAATTTTACAGCAGTTAAAGGCGGCGGGATTGGTTGAGGTATCCAGAGGAACCGGAAAAGGAAAAAGTAAGTTCATGGGAGTCTTTTTGAGTGTCATGCGGAAATTTCGTGTGATACTCCTTTTTTAATATCTTGAAAATAACTTCCGGTTATGCTATCTTATAAAACAAGGGAATGAAGTACTCCCGAAGTGAAAAACACTTAAACCGCTTATTAAGCTGATGACTTCTGCGATGAAATAAACGCAGAAGCTGTCAGCTTTTTTTGCGTAGAAAAGAGGAATTTATGTTATTAAGTATTGCATTGATTTTGCTGGTTGGAATGTCTATGGGCTGGATTTGCAGGAAAATAAAACTGCCGAGCCTGCTTGGAATGTTGATTACCGGTATTGTGTTAGGTCCGTATGTGTTAAATGTGCTGGATATAAAGCTTCTTGGCATATCGTCAGATTTAAGAAAAATCGCCCTGATTATTATTCTGACAAGAGCCGGGCTTGGACTGGATTTAACGAGCTTAAAAAAAATCGGAAGACCTGCGGTTTTAATGTGCTTTGTGCCGGCTACTTTTGAACTGGCGGGTATGCTGCTTTTGGCGCCGCGCCTTATGGGAATGAGCCTTCTGGAAGCGGCGGTCATGGGCGCGGTGCTTGCGGCAGTATCGCCTGCGGTCGTCGTTCCACGCATGGTAAAGCTTATGGAAGAAGGTTACGGTGTCAAAGAGGGGATTCCGCAGTTGATTCTTGCGGGGGCATCAGTCGATGATGTCTATGTCATCGTGCTGTTTTCGACATTTTCGGGCATGATGCAGGGGGAAGGCGCATCGGTTATCCGTTTTGTCAATATTCCGGTGTCTATTATTTTAGGAATGATTATCGGTCTGACAATTGGCATTCTGCTTGCATTTTATTTTCAAAAAGTGCATATTAGAGATACGGCAAAGGTACTGATTATTCTTGGTATTTCATTTCTGCTGGCAGCAGCCGAAGACAGCCTGACAACGCCGGTTACATTTTCGGCGCTGATTGCGATTATGTTTATCGGCGTGGGCCTGCAGAGAAAGCGGGAAGCTGTTGCAAAAAGACTTGCCGTAAAATACGGAAAACTGTGGGTAGCGGCAGAGGTCTTTTTATTCGTACTGGTCGGTGCAACTGTTAATATCGGTTATCTTGGCAGGGTTGGTGCGCGTGCATTACTGATGATTGCAGGTGCATTGCTGTTTAGAATGGCGGGTGTTTGGGTCTGTCTGCTGGGTACGGGTTTGAAAACAGGCGAAAAGGCATTTACAATGCTTGCGTATACACCGAAAGCCACAGTTCAGGCGGCAATCGGCGGGATTCCGCTGGCACTGGGTTTTGCGTGCGGCGATACGGTACTGACGGTTGCGGTATTGGCAATTGTGTTGACTGCGCCGCTCGGGGCATTTGCGATTGATTTATCGTACCGGAAGCTGCTGACGAAAAGTAAGTAAGAATGGAGATTAGTGTGAACAAGCCATAAATGAAAGCTTGTTCACACAGCGCTTTGTGCCGCAGGCGTCACAAATCCGCTTTTTATCGCAGAACTGAATAAATTCAGTCCGCGATTCCTCCGGCATTAGAATGCCTGCGGAATGGAGATTAATATGCAGATAAAAAAAGTTGCGGTTTTAGGAGCGGGAGCGGTTGGCTCTTATGTAATATGGGGACTTTCACAGGCAGAGAATCTCAGCCTTGGCGTGATTGCGGAAGGGGAGCGCGCCGGGCGCTTAAAAGAAAACGGTTGTCTGATTAACGGACAGGTTTACCGTCCGGAGGTCTGGACACCAAAGGAAGCGCACGGCGCAGACCTTTTAATTGTATCGTTAAAATACGGCGCACTGCCGGGCGCATTGGACAGCATTGCGCAGGCGGTGGGAGAACACACAATCGTAATGAGTTTAATGAACGGTGTAGACAGCGAAGAAATTATTGCGCAGAAAGTGAATCCCGATAACATTTTGCATGCACTGATTAAAGTGGCATCCCACAAAGAAGAGAACGGTTACTGCTTTAATCCCGAAACGACAATCGGTATCATCTTCGGGGAAATCAAGCCGCCGTTTGAGAGTGAACGTGTACAGGCGGTGTGCACACTTTTTGAAAATGCGCAGATACATTTCCGTGTAACAGACTATATTAAGGAAGAAATGTGGAGCAAATTCCGCCTGAATGTGTGCAATAACCTGCCGCAGGCAATCTTAGGCGCGGGTGTCGGCTGTTACAGCGATAGCACGCATATGAAAGCCATCAGTGAAGGACTGAAAAAAGAGCTTGAAGCCATTGCACAGGCAAAGGGTATTGACATCGGAAAAGCCGACAAGTCATCTTCCCACGGCAGTGCAGTGACGCCAAAGACACGCTATTCGACATTGCAGGATTTAGATGCGGGACGGCACACTGAGATTGATATGTTTTCCGGGGCGTTAATGCGGATGGGGAAAGAACTAGGCATTCCGACCCCGTATAATGAATATACCTATCACATAATTAAGGCGCTGGAAGAAAAAAATGACGGAAAATTTGATTACAGTAAAGATACGCAGGAACTGACGTGGTCAAAATAAAAATGCATCTAAATTTACGATTTATGACATTGAACTTCAATAGGTTTGAGAGTATAATTTAACATATGTATCAAAGGTATCAGGGAATGTTTCTATTTTACCTGGAATACGCATATTATATTATGAAATGTTGGGGAGGACATGGCTATGGCTACATGGAAGAATTTAGACACACTGGAAACTTTTAAGGCACTTTCAGAGGTAAAACGCGTGAAACTGGCAGAGGTAATGTCAGGGGCAGAAGGCGCAGAACGTGTAAAGAAGTACAGTGTACCGATGGCAGAGGGATTTTCTTATAATTTTGCCGCAAAGCAGGTGGATGATGAAGTGTTAAATGCGTTAAAGGCACTGGCAGAAGAAGCTCAGCTTGCAGAAAAATTTGAAGAACTCTACAACGGTGCGGTAATAAATACCGGAGAAAACAGACTGGTACTTCACCAGCTGACCCGTGGACAGCTGGGTAATGCAGTAGAAGCAGACGGCGTGGACAAGCGTGAATTTTACGTAAAACAGCAGGCGCGGATTGCGGAATTTGCCAATAAAGTACATAACGGCGAAATTACCAATGCCGCAGGCGAGAAGTTTACAACGGTTGTACAGATTGGTATCGGCGGCAGCGATTTAGGACCGCGCGCGATGTATCTGGCACTGGAAAACTGGGCAAAGAAGAACAATACGTTAAAGATGAAGGCGCAGTTTATCAGCAACGTAGACCCGGATGATGCCGCCGCAGTTTTAAATGCAGTGGACGTGGCACATGCCCTGTTCGTACTGGTGTCAAAGTCCGGCACAACCCTTGAAACATTAACCAATGAATCCTTTGTAAAGGAAGCGTTAAAGAAAGCAGGCTTAGATGCTTCAAAGCATATGATTGCCGTAACAAGCGAAACTTCACCGCTTGCAAAGAGTGATGATTATCTGGCTGCATTTTTCATGGACGACTATATCGGCGGTCGTTTTTCATCAACATCAGCCGTTGGCGGCGCTGTACTGTCACTGGCATTCGGACCGGACGTTTTTGCACAGTTCTTAGAGGGTGCGGCGGCAGAAGACAAGCTTTCAGCCAATAAAAATGTTATGGAAAATCCTGAAATGTTAGATGCACTTATCGGCGTATATGAGCGCAATGTACTGGGCTATCCGGGTACGGCAGTACTTCCGTATTCACAGGCATTAAGCCGCTTCCCGGCACATTTACAGCAGTTAGACATGGAATCTAACGGTAAGTCCGTGAACCGTTTTGGTGAACCGGTGGATTATCCGACAGGTCCGGTCATCTTTGGTGAACCGGGAACCAACGGACAGCACTCCTTCTATCAGTTGCTTCATCAGGGAACGGATATTGTGCCGTTGCAGTTTGTAGGTTTCAGAAACAGCCAGATTGGCACGGATATTGAAATTCAGGGCAGTACAAGCCAGCAGAAGCTGTGTGCAAATGTTGCCGCACAGATTGTTGCATTTGCCTGTGGTAAGTCAGATGACAACCGCAACAAGAATTTTGAAGGCGGACGTCCGTCCAGTATTATTATTGGTGACAGTCTTACACCAAAGTCACTGGGCGCTCTGCTTGCGCATTTTGAAAATAAGATTATGTTCCAGGGCTTCTTATGGAATGTCAACAGCTTCGACCAGGAAGGCGTACAGCTTGGCAAGGTGCTGGCAAAGCGTGTGCTTGCGCATGAAACGGACGGCGCATTAAAGGTTTACAGTGATTTGTTAAACATTTAACCAAGAGATAAAATACAGATTATAAGACGGATTTTAATCCCCCGGCTGGATATGTGCTTAAACGGCATATCTTTCCGGGGGATTTGTCGCTGCCAGGATTGTGTTTAGCAGGGAAGGTCAACACCCGCCTGGTGGTACAGTAATTTTCCCCAGTCGGCAAGTGCAATCACAACAGGAATCAGCGTTTTTCCCCATTCGGTTAAGGAATATTCTGTTTTAGGGGGAACGACAGGATAGACTTTTCTGCTGATAATATTATCCTGTTCTAATTCTCTTAATTGTTTACTCAACATGCGCGGTGTTGCTTTGGGAATAAGTTTTTGAATTTCGTTATACCGAAGTGTTTTATTAATCAGCTTATAAACAATAATGGCTTTGTATTTTCCGCCGAGGATATCCATTGCAGCATCAACGGGACAGTTATAATTTTTTATTCTTTCTTTATCCATAAGGGCTCCTTACTATACAAATTGATAGTATATTACAATAATGTACGTTCTTGTAATATGCGAATATATAATATATGATTATAGCGGTAAGGGTAATAAATGTCAATTTGACACCTTGCAGAGCAATGAAAAAATTGACGATGATTGACAAAGAAAGGATGGCTTAAAATGGATTTTTCAGAGGTTGTAAAAAACAGGTATTCCTGTAAAAAATTTAGCGGAAAGAAAGTTGAAAAAGAGAAGCTGGATCGTATTCTTGCGGCAGGACAGGCAGCACCTACAGCCAAAAATCTGCAGGAACAGCATATTTATGTAATACAGTCTGAAAACGGACTGGCTGCAATTGATAAGGTAACACCATGCCGTTATAATGCACCGACGGTTTTAGTGGTAGCTTTTGATAAGAATAGTGTATTTACGTATCCTGGCGGAAAAAGAGATTCCGGAATAGAAGATGCCAGTATTGTTGCTACCCATATGATGCTTGCAGCTTATAATGAAGGCGTTGACAGTTGTTGGATTAACTTTTTTGATCCGGATGAACTGGCACAGATTTTAAAGCTCCCGGAAAATGAAGAGATTTTAATGCTTCTTGATCTGGGGACTGCCGCAGAAGGAACAATGCCACTGCCAAATCATAACAGTAGAAAGAATCTGACAGACACAGTTACATACATTTAATAGACAGAACTAAAAAGAACTGCCCCGCAGAGTGAACATGCGTGATATACGTGTTGTTTTCCTGCGGGGCTTATCTTTTGTAAACTTTTATAGAAAATTTACAAAAAGACAATAAAATCAGTGGTTTTGACTAAAATACAGCCAAAAATCAGTTGTCGTCTTTTGTCGAATATAGTACTCTAGAACTACATAAGGCTAATTTCCATACAAAAGAAGAATGATACTAAGGAAAGGGAAAAAACAAAAAAGGAGAGAGAAAAATGGACAGAATTAAACGCAAAAAACCGGAATTCCGGCGGATTGCAGCAATGATTATGGCGGCAGCCATGATTATTTCCGTGATACCGTTTCCGGAAGGACTGTTTCATGTAACAGCGGCGGCAGCAGTAAAGATGTCGGCAACATGGACAGCTGCCAATTCAACATTAACCGATTTCGACGATGCCGAGGCGGCAAGTGTAAAAGGCGGAAAACTTACCAATGATACAGGCGATACGATTCAGATTTTAGGAACAGCCACATTTACAAAAAGAAATAGTAATAATAATTTCGATTTTTGGGCAGATAAAGGGGTGTCATTGGACATTCCGGTTGTAGAGGGCGCAAAGACCTGTACGTTTACAATCGTATCTTATTATGATATTACAGAAAGTAATGCAAATCCTGTGCTTGTAAGCGGCATGGAGAATGTAAAAATCACAAGAACAGGAACAAGCAACTGGTCAACTTATACAATTACCGGTACACCGGATAAAAATGTGTCGGCAGTGACACTCACCATGCAGAAGCAGGAGTATTTTAGGTCTGTACAGGCAGATTCCTCAACCAGCCTTGCAGTGACTTCTGCCAGCTTTGCCGAAGGCGGGGACACGACGGCAGAATGGACTTACAGCAACGGCAGTGTGCTGGCATCCAATTCGACAAGTTCTATTCAGAAGACAACGGGAACCTATACAAATACAGACGGGGATGTTTTATATGTAGATGCATCTGCAATTACAGGGACAACAAGTGCTAAGTTTGCACCTGATGCCGGTTCCAATCAAAGAATTCAGGTAAATATAAATACAAAGATGACTGTTCCGGCAGTAGGTGATAAAGCAGTACTTACATTTGTTATTAATAAAAATGGTGTGGGTACAGATACGCAGAATGTGTTGGCAGATGGTTATCTTAGCCTTTCAGGCACAGGTCTTTTAAAGGCAGAATGCACAAAAAATGAAGAGTATTCGGAAGATAAAAATTACAGAAAAGTAGAAATTACCTGCTATCTGGATGGTGATGAAGGTGAATTAACATTAACAGCATTATCAAATACTTATTTTAAGTCCCTTGCCATTGCCTGTGAAACACTCGACAAGACAACGATTAAAGGAAGTATTACATCTTCTGCAGAAATCCCTGATGGAACAGCCATTGTTGCAACCAATCAGACAACGGGACTTTCCTATACAGGAACCATTACAAATGGCACGTATGCCATTGAAGTTCCGGCTGAATCAGAAGAAATGACATATGAACTGTCCGTCAGTGACCCGGAATATCAGATTGCATCCGGTGTGACAACACATGTTATCAGTAAAGACAAGAATGCAGACATTACAGCGAATTTAAAGCTGGTGAAATTAAGTACCTGTGTTGTAACAGGAAGTATCAGCGGATTTGCTGATGATTATGATATCAGCAGGCTGGATGTTTTGTTTAAGGCAGCTGTGGAAACAGAGTATGTGCCGGAAGTTACAGTAGATACAAAGAACAACACCTATACGGCAAAGCTCGAAAAGGATATGCCGTACAGTGTAGCATTACAGGGTGTCAATGACTATGAACTGACTGCACCGGCAGAAAATGTTACCTATTCAGAAGACAGTACACTGAATATGACGGCAGCATTAAAGCCTACGTATCAGGTATCGCTTACGCTGCCGAATACACCGGATTTAAGCGGTAAAAATATCACGTATACCTATGTAAATCAGGATGACGGATATACTTATATATTTAGTAATAAGGAAGCAATCTCATTAAGAGACGGTACGTATCTGTTACAGCTTTCAGGAGATTTTCTTGCACAGCCGTATTGCGTAAAGAGTGGTTTATATGTAACGGTTGCAGGGAAAAAAGCTGCACAGACACTTACATTTGAAGAAGTGACAAGCTGGTCCTTTGTATACAGTGATGATGGAAACTACTATCAGCAGAGTATCAATGGAACAACCGGTTATTATAACGGACTTTATGTTGATGCGATGACAGGTAAGCTTGAACCAAACATTGGTCCTACACCGAATTCAGCACGGTTTACGACAGGCGCAAAGATTTCCGTGCCGGTCAGCGGAAAATGTACGATTTCAGTTGAAGCATATCGGACACAGGATGCGCTGTATACAATCGGAGGAACTGCGGCAGATACGACAACGGCGGTTTCTACCTATACCTATGATTCAGAAGAAGCCGGTACGGTAGAAATCGTGTCAACAGGAATGGCATATCTTTCAAAAATATCCGTTGTCTATGCGGCAAAGGACGTAGAATATGTTGAACAGCCGGAAATGCCAAAGACATATGATTACGGTACACCGGATGCGCTGGTTGTACAGCCGACAGGTCAAAGACTGGTCGTTACACAGACAGGTGGTACTTTAACCGGAAAAGAAAGTATCAGTGACAGTGTCAGCTACTTTGGATTTAATGAAACAGCGGATATAAATAAGCTCACGGCAGATGTGACGATTTTAGAGTGCGGTACAAGCAGTTCTAACGGCGTGTTCTTTGGCGCATTTAACAAAAACGGCATTGCAACGGCAGGTATCCGCAAAGGTACGGAATTAAAGATGATTTATTCCAAATCTTCATCAGAAATGGTGGGTGCGGCAGGTACACTGACAGGAAATGTGACTTTAGGAACACGTGTCAGATTTGAACTTGTAAAGACAGATGAAGGTCTGGTCATCAGCATTACACCAAAAGACGATAAAGAGCAGCAGATCGTTTATAAATATAGTTCAACAATGCTGCTTCGGACAGACCGTGAAAATACAGCCGTGTCCTATGGTTTTGTATTTGCAGGGGTCAAGGCTGTGATTCAGAATATGAAATATACAGCAGAAGACGGAACGTGTCTGTATGACCAGAACGCATGTTATTATGCGCAGGGTACGGCACCGGTAGTTGAAAGTGTAACAGTACAGCAGGCAGAAACAAGAGATTACATTACCGTAAGCTGGACGAATTCAGTAGAAGCAGACGGTGACGGTATGTATGTGCTTCAGGTATCAGATGACGGCGGTAAGACATGGGAAAATGTGGATACGGCTATTACAGATACAACATACCGGTATAAGCTGAAAAATGCCGGGGATTATAATTTCAGAGTCTGCGGAAAACTCGGTGTAAGCGGAGAGTACAATGACTTTGTTCAGACCGATGCGATTACGGTGATAGCACCGTTAAGTACACCGGTTGTCAGCATTTCCTCAACGGCAGACAAAGTAAAGATTACCTGGGCTAAGGTATATGATGCAACAGCGTATGATGTATACCGTTATTCTTATGATGAAACAGAGGAAAATGCTAAGAAAATTGCGACGACAACAGAATGTGCTTACGAGGATACGGACGTAACAGCAGAAATGCCGTATTACTATTATATTGTTGCCAATTCTTACATTGGAACCACATTAGATAACTACAGCAATCCGTCAGAAACGGTATGGGCAGTGCCGAGTGCCGGACATAAGGGAGATTATGTATACGAGGATGATGCGGTAGGATTTACGATTACAAAGAGGTCTTATGACACTGTATTTGATGGTAAGATTACCCTTGAAGGTGTCGTTGAAAAGGTGGCAGATGTTTCACTGGTGATTAACGGAGAAACAGTAGACACACAGAGTGTGAAAGCCAAAGAAACCTTTGCATTTGACGATAAGGAGATTGCACAGGGCAGAAATGATGTGGAATTACGGTTCACGGATAAAGATGGCAATATCACAAGAGAAACCTTTAATTATGTGTATCTGACGAATTATCAGAAAGTGGTTGATGCTGCTTATGATGGAACAGACGGCGAAGAGGTAAATGGAATTGCAACCTACAAGACCGTACAGGCAGCAGTCAATTCTGTAGCAGCGTCCAATGAACGGCGCGTTGTGATTTTTGTTAAAGAAGGCGATTACGAAGAACATCTTTCAGTGACATCACCGTATATTACACTCATTGGTGAAGACAGTGAAAAGACAAGAATTTATTATGATACCAAAGAATGGGTCGGCGGTGATATGAGCCAGCGCTGTGCAGTCAGCATCGGAAAGGCGGCAACCGGATTTTCAGCAGAAAACCTGACCATTGAAAATACATACAAATACCTTGGTGACGGTTCGCTTTCCAATGAATCCTGCGATGCATTAAGAAATGATGCAGAAAATACTTTGTATGTTAATGTAAGAATTTTAGGATATCAGGATACACTTTGTGCTAATGCAGGAACACAGTATTATTACAAGTGTTATATTGCAGGAAATGTAGACTTTATTTACGGAAATGAGCCGAGAGCATTCTTTAATGACTGTAAGCTGGTATTCCGTTATAGCGCAGCTAAAAATTCCGGCTATGTATGTGCGCCAAAGACAGGGGCTGATGCGGCATACGGACTGACATTTTACAAGTGCCGTGTTCTTTCGGAAACGGGCTGTTCAGGCAGCAGATATTACCTTGCAAGACCGTGGGGAGCAGATGCCTATATTACATGGATTGACTGTTACATGGGTAAAATTCTCCGTGCCAATACTGCAAATCCGTATTCGGATATGAGCGGAAATCCGGCAGCAGGCGCAAGATTCTTTGAATTTGGAAGCTTTGGACCGGGTTATGCAATTAATATTAACAGAAGACAGATTTCATCCGCAAAGGCGGAAGAAATGACAACCACCGGTTATTTAGGCTGGGATCCATATACAATCGTAGCGATGATTGGCGGAAGATATGTGGGAACCGTAAATACCGGTATTGAGAACAAATTTGTTGAGAAAGAATACGTATCCGATACCTATTCCGGCATGGAAGGTGATGATACCGGACTGGATAAATATGTACTCGAAGGATACGCACAGAGCGGAAAGACAACCGGCGGCGGATTATTAATGGAATCCTCTAAGGATTATTACACCGCAGGTTCAGCCGAAGAATTTTTACAGGCTATTCAGAGTATAAAAGCAAGCGGCAGACCGTCCGTGCTTGAACTGACAAGTGATATTGCACTGGGAACGAACGAGGTTGAGGGCTTTAATAATTACAAAGCATTTATTACGGCACATAAGCTTGCACCGCTGACACACCCGACACTGATACAGACAGGTGTATCCATGTTAAAGTTACAGGATATGAGTGACTTGACGATTTACTCAAAGAACGGTGCAAAGATTACACATACCTGCATTGATATTACAGGTTCAAGCAACATCATTATCAGAAACATCGAATTTGATGAAATCTGGGAGTGGGATGATGAAACTGAAGGCGCATATGACCGTAATGACTGGGACTACATGACAATTGAAAAGGGAAGTTCCAATATCTGGATTGACCATTGTACGTTCTATAAAGCATATGACGGTGTGATTGATGTTAAGACACCAGCAGACAGCAGCAATGTAACCATTTCATGGTGTGAATTTTTACCGGCGAGTGAAGACAGCGTATTTTTTGATACGATGATGAATGCCATGAAGGAAAATCCGGACAATTATCCGTATTATAAGCATTTACTGGAAGCGGGCATGACAGATCAGCAGATTTATAACTATGCATATGGACAGAAAAAGACACATCTGCTCGGACAGTCCGATACAGATACATCAGCTAAAAACATTACCGTAACACTGGCAAACAATTACTACAAGAATTCAATGGACAGAATGCCAAGACTGCGTTTTGGTACGGCACACGTTTATAATTGTATTATGGATGCACAGGATTTAAGAGATATGCGTCTGGATATCCAGAATACAGTCGGTTCGGCATTTTCACAGAAGATTGTAAGCAACGGCGCTTCTTCAAACTGCGGTGCGCACATGCTTCTTGAAAACTGCTATATGTCCGGCATGACTAACGCATTAATCAGTGGTAACGGTGACAGTGAGGCCGGCTATATTAATGCATTTAATACATTATATCTGCTGGACGGCAAAGAAGAAGATTTAAAAGTTGTTTTAAATACCAGCAAGGAAGGCGAAACGGCATTAGTTCAGGACAGAGGAGAATTTATAGAAAATCTTCCATACAGCGGCTATACCCTGTATGCGGCATCAAACCTTGAAACACAGGTGCAGCCTTACACAGGTGCCGGAAAGTTGACAATGACGACACTGCAGTGGGAAAAGACAGCTTACAATGATGTGCATAAAGAACATACAGAGCATACATGGAATGACGGAGCAATCGAAAAAGAAGCAACCTGTACCGAAGCGGGCGTAAAAGTTTATACTTGTACAGTCTGCGGAGACACAAAGAAAGAAGAAATTCCGGCAACAGGACATGTATGGGATGAAGGTAAGGTTACAACAGAAGCAACGACAGAAGCCGAAGGTGTAAAGACTTATACCTGTACAATCTGTGGGGATACAAAGACCGAAGCGATTCCGAAACTTGATGATAATGATAACAAAGGTGATACCGATGACGACAACAACGGTAAAACCGATGTAAGCATTGATGTTGTTGCAGGTGAAAATACACCGGCAGTTGCAGTTGAGGGTACAACCGATGACATTGTAAAGAAGGTTTTGACACAGGAAGAACAAAAGTCTGCGGCCAATGGTGCAAAGACAGCGATATCTCTTCATATAGCAGATATTACCGCAACCGTTTCAGATACAGAGAAGGAACTGATAGCAAAGAAGTTATCAGACGGACAGAGTGCCGGAATGTATCTTGATATTGTATTAAAAGCGGCAGTTGGAGAAAGTACCCGTGTTGTTACAGATACAAATGAGGCGCTGACAATGAAGATTACAGTTCCTGAGAGTCTTCGCAATACGGATACATCAAAGAAGAGAACGTATGATATTGTAAGAGTTCATGGAAAGGATGCAGTTGTTTTATCTTCTGAATTCAATCAGGATGATATGACCATTACATTTACAACCGGTCAGTTCTCAACTTACGCAGTTGTGTATAAAGATACAGCCGTGATACCGGAACAACCGACAACACCGGGACAGCCGACGACACCGACGCAGCCGACGACACCGGAACAGCCGACAATACCGGAACAGCCGACAACACCGGAACAGCCGACAATACCGGAACAGCCGACGACACCGACGCAGCCGACAATACCGGAACAGCCGACAACACCGGGACAGCCGACAACATCGGCACAGCCGACAACATCGGCACAGCCGGAAAATCCGACAATCCAGAATACGGAGAGTAAGGAAAAAACAACAGCGGCAGACAATGCAGCAGAGGAAACACAGGTTCAGACAGGTGATTCTGTTTCATCTGGCAAGGTGGCTGGCATCGTGATTATTCTGATTGCCAGCATGGCAGTGATTGGTTTTGTACTTTTTAAAAAGAAAAAAAACGATACAGAAGAATAGTTGCAGATATCATAGGCGGGGAATTTTGACCGCAACATCTGATTGCATAAATAATTAAAAAAATGAAAAAAAGCGGGCGCTAAATGAGAGTTAGGCGCCCGCTTTGTCTTGTAAAAAATATAAATTTATGATATCTTTAATAGAAAGGATTGGATAAAAAATAAAAGCTGTATACAGGAATAAATTTATATGCAGAAGTTATTGGAGTAACGGATTGGAGTTATTATGATACGTGTGGATGTAAAAGATTTAAAAGGTGATGAAATACTGGCAGTCCCTGTGATGTCAGCATCTGATACGGTTCTTGTACAGTCCGATACAGAGTTAAAGGAAGAATATATTCAAAAGCTGACGGACCAGCGGATCGGCTATGTATATGTAAAAGAACAGACCGGCAGCGGACAGATTGTAAAAGAACGGAAAGAAGAAAAAGAGCCGCAGCAAAAGAAAATATACAGGCTGGATGAAACGACAGACCGTTCAAGGGAAATTGTCGCGGGGATTCTTGACAGACATATTTATAAACATAATTCGGATTTAAAAAAGATTGGAGAGGCGGCAGAAAATATTATTGATTCTGTACTTTCAGACCATGATGTCCTGACCAATGTGACGGAAATCCGCAATGTCAGTACAGATATGTATACACACTGTATTAATGTGTGTTCATTATCAACCATTCTGGCATTGAAGCTGAAGATGACAGATCGTCAGGTACATAATGTGGCACTTGGGGCGATTCTGCATGATATTGGTTTAAAGTATATCCGTGTACCGTACGAGAATATTAGTATTGAAGATATGAACTACAGGGATTTACTGGAATATAAAAAGCATACCATCTATGGATACAGTTCCGTAGAAAAAGAAGAATGGTTATCCGATACGGCAAAAGAGATTATTCTTCTTCACCATGAAAACGTAAAGGGAACAGGCTTTCCGTTCCAGCAGAGAAATGGCAAGTTAAAGGCAGAAGTGCGCTTAGTATCCGTTTGTGATGATTTTGACAGCCTGGTGAGTGGAATCGGCAACAGGAAGATGAAGATTTATGAAGCCATAGAGTATATCAAGGTGCATACGGGCATGGAATATGATGCAACCATTGCGAATAAGCTGCTTGAATCGGTAGCAGTGTATCCGGTTGGCATGAATGTCATGACGAATGAAGGAGAAATCGGTGTGGTTGTACGCCAGAACCGGGAGGTTACAGACCGTCCGGTAATCCGTATGCTGCGATATGCAGATGGAACAGATTATAAAGAAGAAGTGGAAAAAGATTTGTTAAA
>ENA-UOJC01001799-UOJC01001799.1-human-gut-metagenome-genome-assembly--contig:-C104-NODE-1799-length-26385-cov-12.035967_pt1 | contig 26385 bp, 30 predicted proteins | sample MGYA00242339_ERZ723886 | MGnify/ENA metagenome assembly ERZ723886 | reverse complement strand
AACTATAATTAAAATTATAAATTTTTATAGTACTATCTATAATAAGAATCAAAGGAGATTTATTTTGGTTACAATTATATCAATATTTAATAGTCCTTTTGTTGGCAATATAATTTTATTAATTTCAGCAATTATAGCAATCAGAACATATAAAGAAGATATTAAACAAAAAAAATTGCTAAATACATTAAATTTTATATCTTGCTTTCTTGAAGGTAATTGGATTTCTGATGAAGATAAAAATAACTGGAATGTATTTTTTGAGGAAATGTTAGTTCGCAATAGCTGTGGAGAATTTTCATTAACAGGTAAGTATATAACTTTGGTAAATGTTGAGAATGAATCGTCTTCAGAAGAAGAATTAATACAAGAAGATATTATTAATATTTTTTCTGAAGGTAGAGATGAAGAATACGGTAGGTCGCTTATAAATATTCTCAATTTATTAGAATTTATTGCTCAAAAAGTCAATAATAAAGAACTTGATTATAATTTAATAAAAATAAGGCTATTGCGTTTTTATCAACTAGCTAATTATTATAATGATATATTATCTAATTCCGAAGATGAAAATAAAGCCTTTTATCCTGAAATTAAAAAGTTATTTAAAAAACTATCCCAAGCCTTTAGCAAGAATGAACCTTTTGGAGAATATTGTATTTTTCCAATATAAGTTTTAACAATGATGTCTTACTAATTTTTGATAAAACTCATCCATTTTATTTGCGACCTGTGTTTCTTTGGATTTAATTATGTGGGAGTATGTATTAAGGGTTACATTTTTATCTGCGTGTCCTAATCTTCCGCTTACGGTTACAATATCTTCACCCGATGAAATCAGCAGGCTTGCGTTAGTATGGCGGAGTTGGTGAAATGTTATTTTGGGTAAGTTATGACGGTTTAAGAATTTTGTAAACCATTTATACGGCAACTGTGTGCTTATAGGGCTACCGTCTTCGTGCAAGAATACATATTTACCATTTTGCCAAGCTGTACCAAATTTTAACCTGTTTTCATTCTGTTGTTTTTTGTATTCCTTCAACAGAGATATTACTGTTTTTGAGGCTGTAACGGTTCTGATACCTGCATCTGTTTTAGGTCTTCCCTCAATATTACCGTAGCCTGTAATATAATGCCGTTGTTTGTTAATATTCACTTCGCAGGTGTCAAAGTTTATATCTTCCCACTTCAACCCTGTAAGCTCACCCTCACGTAACCCAATATCTATAGCAAGATAAATCATTGTCATATACATTAATGGTTCACTTTTCAAGCAGTTGAGCATATCTGCCACTTGTTCATCATTGTAATATTTAGCTTGTGACTTTGTTACTTTTTGCGGTTTTGCTCTTTCTGCAGGATTATTCATTAGGATATTCCAATCAACAGCGGTTGAGAGTATTGAATGAATTACAATATGATGATTTTTGATTGTTTTTCTATTCAGTTTCTTTTCTGAATTACACTTGAACATTCTGTTGAAATCTAATTTATAGCAATTACAGAGCTTTTGAGCGGTACTGTAATTTGTTGCCATGCCTGTCTTTAACCTTCTGCAAGTTTTAGACGATATACCTGTAGTTTTGATTATATGAGAAAGTGTCAAAGGTTCAAGATATTTTATCAGGGCTTTGGTAGGGGTAAACCTGCCGTCTAATCTCACTCCTGCTTCATCAAGATTGTTGTAAAACTGTATCAAGTGATGAGGCTGTAATTTACCGAGTTTAATATGTCCGATAGCAGGCAAAATCCGTTTAAGCATAATTTTATACGATTGTAATGTTGTAAGTGTAAGATGTTTCTCTGCGTAATCTTCTAACCACCTTTGCGTAAAGGTTTCAAATGTGATTTTTTCGCCGTCTAAGTAAACTCCGTTTAAGACTTCATTCTCAAACATAACCATTTGGCGGTTAAGCTCTTTTTCTGCCTGCTTAGCGGTTAATGTTTCATCCAGTTTAATTGTTTTTCTTTTGCGAAGTTTTTTGCCTTTGGAGTCGTAACCCTGACAAACGGTTAATCTATAAGTGAATTTACTGATTTGTTCATAAAATGCCATTTTATTTTCCTTCTTATCATTTTTTATTATCTCCCTTTTTCACAACTTCCAGCTTCATTTTCTTAAAAAAGAATGCAGGGCAACAGTTTTAAGGTGTTACCCTGCACCATAGTCTAACTTCCATAATAGATGAAGGACACTCCATTTTTAGCCTTTACCATTCGCCCATATCCTTTGCGTGCAAGCCCTTCCAAAGTAGCCTGTGCTGTTTTAATATCTTTGATTTTAGTTTTATTATTGCGGAATAATTCCGTTGGTGAAACCGTTTTCAGTTTTTTCCGCTTGATAAAATTTAACGTACATTCTTCAAACTTATCGTAATTTAGTTTATTCTCTGTAATTACAATAAAACAGCTTATAAAGTAATGACACAGCTTTATTGCGTTATTAACATCTAAACTCGTAACGGATTTTTCCTCAAGGCTATGCATGCCATGAAGTATTAGTGCAAGCCGTGCAACATATCGGGTTTGTTTTTCAAGATATGATTGTGTTATATCATCACATTTACCAGATTTCTTCAAGTGTACTATTTTAGTCCTAAAATCTTCAAAGGCTTTTTTAGCATCACTATCAAATTGATACATATTTACAGTTTCAGGGTGTAATACTGCATTTGCAAAAATTTTTCGGCAAATGTCCGTAAAAACGGAAATGTCATAATCTTTATCAGAATTGTATAAAATACCTGTTTCTTTGTAGTCGCTACAGCAGTATAACCACCTTTCAATCATTCCGTTATAGCAATCAATCCCTTTGCCAAAAAGTGTTTCATACAGCACTTTTGGTTGAATAGTACCAATTATGTTATGACTGGCGTCAAATGTGTAATCTGACTTATCACTTTTGCGGACAATGTTTTGCCGTTCTCTTGCCCAAGAAGCCAAGAAATATTCCATATCATTACCACCACGCTTATATTGATTCCAGCTTTTTAAAAAGAATGCCAATTCATCAACAAATATGGCTAAGCCTAAATGCATTTTGCTGTTTATATTCATAAGATAAGCCAAAGACTCTTTTGTTATATCTTGAGTCATTAACCTAGGTCTTTGTGGTTTTTCAGGCTCAACAGGTAATTCCCCAGGGTTTTCATTGTTTTTAATTGCTTTTTTGTATTTTTCTAACTGTCGTTTGTATGAATCCTTTTTGTGATTATAATCGTTTATGTCAGTTTCATAATTTGTCCGTAAAATCTGGTCATATTCATTAAGAATTTCTTTACCTATTTTTAGACAAGGAGTTTTCTTTTGTGAAGGGTCTCCGATTATTGCCAACCATAAAATCGGATGTTCAATCCAATTTGTTCCAGGATTTACATTAATGGCATAATGTCCGTCCATAAGAATACTTGCTACTATAAGAAATGTGCAAGCTATATACTCTATAGGTGCATCCATTCGCTTATGCAGTTCTAGAATTAAATCTTTTACAGGTTCAGGGAATACTTCTACCGGAAACTTTGCAATTTCTTTTTTACCTGATAGTTTGTTTTGAATTTTTTCTAGTGTAATAAATTCTGCATCATCAAGTAACTTTTGAAATTTCTCTGCTCCGTGTGCAACTAAAAAGTCATCAAGTCCTTTAGCTTTGCCTTTTGGCAGAAATATAAGTTTTACTTTAGCACCCTTTTCACTTATAAGATATTTAGCTAGTGAGTATAGAGCCTGTTTAACTTTTAGATTGTGATACATATCATTGTCATAGCATAGAATTACCTCTTTATCTTTGAAATCAGCCTGCACTAAATCGGGTATGATATCAGCAATTAACTCCCATTCAGGATTTTCTTCTAAATCTATAGTGTCTGCTTTACATTTCCAACCCCATACTCCGCCAAGCGAAAGACAAGGGAAACCTTCTTGTACTGCTTTAATCGCTTTTTTGTCACCCTCTGTTATTATTATAGGCATTGTCGGATCTTTTAACATTGAAATCGAAAGATGTAGAGGTCTAAAAATTTGCGACGGCTTGCCTGCTGGTTTTATGTACTTACCCTTACCATATTCAGGATTTTTTAACCGCCTGTTATAGTAATCTGTTTTGTAATTTGCGTATAAAGCAGGGTAGTTTAACTGCCAGTAGTCATCTGTTTCAGAGAGATAACCTTCTTTCACATAATCTAAGATTGTTGATTTATTTATACCACTTTTCTTGAAGTCTGCTAAAATAAATCCGTACTTACGCTCTAATTTGTCTGATGTTTTTTTCATTATTTTCCTTCCTTTCTTTTTTATCTCCATTTTGTAAATAATTAATTAGACTGTCGAGATTGAGCAAATATTTTCGCCCAGCCTTGACATACTTAACTTTGTCTTGCAGAACTAACTGCCGAATGTGATATTTTGCGAGCTTGACAATTTGTGCTGCTTCATTTATCGTTATCATGCAAGGGACGTCAATTTCTTTATTCATTTGATTTCTCCTTATAATTAATTTTTACATTCTCAGGATAACAGATGTTTCAAGAATTACAATCCCGAACACCCTTGCTACACAAACACTTCCGCTCGCGGAGGAAATAGTTCCAGCGGCGAGAGTGTAAATTTTTGTTAAGCATTTAGGCTATAAATTCCCACGATTTTATGTTAGTAACTTTTAAAATGGCAACTGTTTCCTGCTTAACCTTAAAGTGGGTATAATTCCTTAATTTTTAGTGGAATAAGCATATAACAAAATGCACCTACTAAATTTTAGCAAGTGCATTCTAATATTATAATCTTGAACGTCACCGGAAAGGTTTATATCAACGACTTATAAATGCGGTATAGAGTTTCAATATCAACCTTTTCATCCCGAATAGCGTTGATTAATTCTTCTTTTAAGATTTCTTTTTCTTGCAGGTAGCCGAAATTAAACAAATCTTCAATTCCAATATCAAGAGCAGTTAATAGCTTGGCAAGATGTTCAGCTGTAATAAAAGTTTTTCCTCTTTCAAGTTTGCTAAGTGTTCTTTGCCCAAATCCAACCATTTCAGAAAGTTTTTCTTGCGTAAGTTTTCTTTCAGTCCGTAATTCTTTAATCCGTTTCCCTAAAAGTCCTTTTATATCTAAGTTATTTTCCATTACTGCCCTCATTTCTTTAATAATAGGTGATTAATAGTTTTGTTTACAGCCAGTTACTGAGTGTAAAATACTTGCGTTTTCAGCTTTTTATGCGTAAAATGTTCTTATTAAGTGTTAATTGTGTTCAAATATCGCCTCAAAGTTCTAAACGGCAGAAAGGATGTTATGGAAGCTCTGAAAGAAATATTGATTATGAACGATTGGTTCACGAGACAGGAAGTAGAAGAAATTTTTACTCCTGAAATTCAGAAATGTATTAACGAATGTACAAGACCGAGTCGAGGCGATATATTCAATGCTTTTGACGGGTTAAATCCGCAAGATGTTAAAGTTTTGATTATCGGACAAGACCCTTATCCTGATGAGAAGAAAGCTCATGGACTTGCATTTTCTTATAATAATGGTGAAATTCCTGCAGAGGATTCACTAAGAAATATCTTTCACAAAATCAAAGAAGATGTAGGAATTGATAACAGTTATACAAATTTGTCAGCTTGGAAAGAGCAGGGAGTTTTATTGCTTAACACAGCCTTAACTTTTGCACCAGATAATCAGGATTTCCATATAAAGGCATGGCACAATTTTGTAAATCAAGTAATATCTAAGCTTCTTGAAGCTAAGACAGCAACCAAACGACCTTTAGTAGTTATGTTGTGGGGTGATAAGGCAAACAAATTACAAGTTCTTGCGTATAAATCGAATGAATATGAAAATTCTTCATTCATTAAAATCCTGCGTTCTTCACATCCGTCAAATAATTATCAAGCATGCACGAAGTCTATTTGCGATGGCAAAGTCCCTGCTTTTAAGGATATGAACTTTAGACCGTTCAAAGAATGCAACGAGTTTTTAAAGGCTAATAATGCTGATATAATTAACTGGCAGACAGTATAAATTTAATAGAAAAGGCTCCATTTTCGGAGCCTTCAAGTTTTGTTAATTATTTTGTTTCTTTGGATGTATTCTTTATCGCTCGGCATTTCTAAGTACATAAATTTGTACAGGTAATTTGATGAATACACCAGATTGAATTTTTCTTTTTCATCTTCATTTTCCAGTAATTTTAATAGCCGTTCAACATCTCTTTTACAAACAGGAATTTTCTGTACAAGTTGTGTTCCCTCATATTGCCAATATGGAATATTTTCAATCCTTGCAACTTCGACCTTATCAAGGTTTGCCCTTTTAACTAAATCTTGCCTGTTATCTACTCCGTACTTTTGATATAGGGAATTCACCCTGCTGTCACAGGTTCTAAGTGGTTCGCTCAACTTCTTGCTTATTTCTGCATAGCTTAAATTTTCTTTCAAGCCCTGTAATATTATTAATTCTTCTTCTGTTAAATACATATAGCCTCCAAATATTTTTTATTATGAACTGTAGATTTTTACCCACTTTAGCGTATAACTGCCTTTATTTTGCCTTTTAAAAAGATTTCTGATTTTATGTTCCGATTTTTCCAGTTTCTCTATTAAATTTCAGTTTGACAGCATCCTTTTCAGGTTTTGCCTGAATTATTTCAATTATATTTCTCCTATCGTCAGGAATATCACAGTTATAATAATCTTCACGGTATAGTAATAAGACTAAATCCGAATATTTTCCAAGATTTTTATCTCGTAAATCTGTAATTTTCGGGTAACAGGTTGTTGCATTGTTTGGTTCACTGCGTGTATTTGCCAGTTTAAAGATTATTAAATTATTCTGCTTTGATATTTCTTTCAATTTTTCAGAACTTAGCCTATTTTTGCTGTTTATATGCATATTGATGAACAAATAATCAGGCTTGTATTTCTGTATCATTTGTTTAATATCTTTTATCCTGCAAAATTCTGTAGATTTAATAAACAAATTCCAACTGCTTAATTCTTTTACTGCTTGCGTAAATTTTTCTGTTTGTATCTCTAAACATTCCTGCCTGTTTGGATTTGCAACTATTTTTAATAACATTTCTGTAATTATTTGTTTATTGTAATCTGTTACATACAAGCATTTATGACCTTCTTTACAAAATAGTTCAACTAAATTCAATGCAAATGTTCTTTTACCCATAGCAGGACGACCGCCTATTGTAATCAACGAGCCTTTAACAGGATATTGTAAGATTTTGTTTAATTCTTCTTTGTTCATGCTAGCCCTGTTGTTTTATCCTTTCTTTAACTATAGCTTTTCAAAAATAAAAATATTCTTAAAGGTCGCTACATTAAATCCGCCCCTTAATGCTCTATAATGCCATAAGGCTTTTGCGGTACTAGATTCAAGAGTTGACCATTTCCAAACTTCTTTAACTATGTGAGCTTTTAAACGCAATCCCTGATTTATAAGGAATTGAGCATATTCATAAGCTTCAAGATGTAAGGTTGAATTTGAATAAGTATTACCGATTATTAAAACGACAAATCGACCTTGCTCTAATTTCTGTATGCCTAATTTTGCAAATTGCTTAAATGTGTTAAAAAATTTTTCTTCGTTATTTGCTCGAACATCATTTAAATCAGGCGTTAGTAATAATAACTGGATATTCTTTTGCCCAAGTTCTTCTAATCTATTATTAATCACATCATATAAAGATTTGTCATATTCGTAATTTTCTATCTCAAAATACAATCTCTCCAGTTTTTGAGCTTCTTCCTTTGCTGATTTAGAACTGCAAAATATATCCAACACTAAATCATTTCTTTTAGTGTATCTTTTATAAATCTGCTCGTATGCATTTACTTTATCTTCCCAACAAGAATCTGTTCTGATTTCCGGATAATTTTTCCAGTTTTCTAAGTCAATCTCATTGTAAGCTGTTGTTTTCATAATTCCTCCTTAATTACATCTAATAATGTCATAACCCATATTTACAGCTTTTTGTTTTGCTTCGGCTCTGTTGTGTGCCTCAATGACAATTTCCTCCTGTCTTGCATATTTACTACCTCTGACTCGCACTAACATTCTGTACTCGTTTGTATCCTTATGATGATACTCAGGTGGTTGAGTACGAGAAATAAAGCCATTGTCAAACTGTGGACTATCGTAACTTTGCTGATTGCAGGAATAATTATTATTCCAATCGTCATTGTCATTGTAATTGTAATCATCTTCCTCATAGTAATCATCACTGTAACCGCTTAACCGTTTTTTAGCTTCTTCAATAAAACCGTTAATGAAAATGTAGACTACTAAAGCTATTGCTAACCATTTCATGAGTTTGTTCCTTTCTGTATTTTTTAGGTACACAAACTCATTATAAATTGCTTCGCAAAAACACGCTCCCAAATTCTTGACTTCGATTGGTATGAGAGGGTTTCAAGGTGGTAAAGTTATGTAATTTATTAATATTATTTCCAATCTAAATTTAGGCATAACAAAATAGACCAATATTTATGTAAATATTGGCATTTACCACAATTACCGCAGGCGGAAATCCTGAAATCTATATATTACTTGGGATTGACCGCATTTACCACAAAAACCGATGTGTAATATTGAGTTTTGTTTAATCTCTGAAACCCTATAAAATCAACAAAATTTTTCAGCAGTCCCTTTTTGGTCCCTTTTTTGCAAAATTTGCTCATTTTTTAGAAATTTCAAAAGGATGTAAACCCACTAAAAAAGAGCCTTTTGAGGCTCTTTCAAAATGGAGGAGGAGGTGGGATTCGAACCCACGGTACGCTCGCACGTACGACGGTTTTCAAGACCGCTCCAATCAACCGCTCTGGCACTCCTCCAAAGGATTTATTGAATACTATTCTATTCTATTTGCTGAATTTTTTTTGTCAATATTGAACCTCTTCGTTATTCCCTGTTTATCGGTTCATAATTTATAGTTGATTCTTCATCCGTTGCTTCCAGCTTAAATATTACCGGCCGTAAACCGTCATTACAGCTGCAAATTGCAATTCCAGGAGTTTTTATCCAATCTCCATAGTAAAAAAGTTCCTTACCTGATCCATGAGCAAGTGCAAAAACATATTGATAAATAGCTTTCCAGGCTTCATCACAAAAACCGTCAGGACACGAATAATCAGCATAAAAAATTTGTCCTTCCTTCATCATCGGACATGGACCAAGTCCTTCAACACCATATTCTGCAGCAAGTTCTTTATCCAGTGTCGTTTTTAAAACCGTAATCTTCACTTTTTTCATTATTTACCAAAACTCCTTAAATTACTATAGCAAAAAGCCGATAAAGGGACTCGAACCCTTGACCTACTCATTACGAATGAGTTGCTCTACCAACTGAGCTATATCGGCATATTATATAATTTTCAAATTTAAGTAACTGTACACGCTTGTATAATTATAAAATAACATTCAGTTTTATTCGCTTAAAACTGTAGCAACATATTTATTATCGGCGGTAAGGGGAATTGAACCCCTGTTTGGAGAATGAGAATCTCCCGTCCTAACCACTAGACGATACCGCTAGGTAGATTCGTTCTTATTATACTAAAAAAATAAAAATAAAGCACTTTTAAAAAATTTAAAAGTGCTTTCCTTGCTTTAATGAAGTGTAGTAAGATCTATGTTAAACCTAATGCTATTTTGTTATTGGTTGAAACCATGTTCATTGCAGCATACATGCTTGATTGAGCACTTTGCAGACTATCATATTGATCATCCAAATTTGTAAGCTGTGACAAAAATGATGATAACTGTGAAAGAATAGCCGGATTATTTTCAGCCTCTTCCAACATTACTTCCAGTTCTGCTCCAATGTCATCAAGGATTTCGCTTACATCCGCATCGCTTGCAACAGATACACCTACCTGTGCTGCAAGTGTTTTCGCATCTGCCAGAATTTCACTTTCCGAAGAGTTTCCTTGTTGTTCTCCTCCGTTTTGGGCATTTTGCTCTTCACGAGCTTCCGCAATTTTTTGACGGGCTTCAGATTCGGTCATACCATCCGTTGCGGTAATCCCGAGTGCTTCAAGTTCATTTTTTGTGCTGTTGCTTAACGAGGATTTTTTAGTTACAGCTTCACTTGCTGCGGAACTGCCGGCATTTACTGCCGAAATTGATGTTGACATACATCCGTCCTTTCTGTTTTTAATTTCTCTCTCTTAGATAAACTAAGTACGTTTTTGCTATCGGAAAATTTTTATAAAAACTTTAATAAATTTTTTATTGTATGAAGAAAAGTTTACATGTAGAAATTTCTACCATTATTGCTTAAACTGCTCAGTAATGCTATTATTTAAGTTTAAGAGGTGATGAAATGGCAAAAGACCGAACAAAAAATGTTCCGTTTATTGAGGGACTGCCGTACAAGCTTGCAGAAACGGCCAGAATATCCGAATTAATGGCTCGCAGTTATTACAAAAACTATGTAAAAAGTATTCTGGATTTAGAAGAATTTATAATATTAAGCCAAATATTGTCAAATCCTGATTTATCACAAAGTGATTTGTCAAAATTAGTCTATAAAGGAAAAGCCCATGTCGGAAAAATCCTTAATGATATGGAACAAAAAGGTTATATAACCAGAATCGTCAGTACTCACAATAACATGATGATTAAGCGTACATCTCTGACAGAACAGGGGAAAAAACTTTACGATGAAACAAATGAAGCTTTCAGACAGTTAGGAAAACGAGTATTGGCCGAGTTTAGCGATAGTGAGATTGAAGAGTTTATATATTTATTAGAAAAATTACAAGAAAAAATGTTACAAAACAGTAAAATTAAATTTTAAAATTTGTTGACTTTTAAAAAAATAATATTAAATGCTATAGGTAGAAAAATATACACGTTACAAATACGAGAAGATAGAGGTTACCTATGGAGAAATCATCACGTTTCGTCAACAGTTTGAGTTTTCAGCTGGAAATTACAGCAAAAATATTTCGCAATCTTGCTGAGAATTATTTTCAACAGGAGGTTAAAAATAATATCACTCTGGAAGAATATGTGGTATTAGACACCCTTGTATGCTATCCGCATATAGACAAAAATACGCTTGCCAAAACACTTGTTAAAGATAAGGCTACAGTAGAAAAAACACTTGCAAGGCTTGAGAAAAAGAAACTTATAAAAGAAGTAAAAAACGGACCATCAGAGATTAAAGTTAATCATTACGAACTGACAAAAGAAGGCAGCAGAATTTATCAGGGAATTGTACCTAAAAATGACAAAATGGTCGGTATTCTTGCTCAATTTTTGACAGAAAACGAGCTTATCTCGTTTACAAAATCTCTGCTAAAAATCAGAAACATCCTTATTTCCTTATCCGATACGGAGTACAAAAATCAATGACACTTATAGGTTAGTTAATTTTTAATAACCTCAAGAAAATCATAATCCGTTAAATAAGGCAGATGAGCCTCCGTAATGAGTTCTCCCGGAAGTAAAACTGCAATTCCCGGCGGACATTCAGCGATAACTTCAGCAGAAATTCTTCCTATGGCAAGGTCTTTCGGAATAGTTTCTTTTTCCGAATAAAAAGCGTCACGCAAACTCATTTTGATAATAGGAGTGAGCATTGGCATATGTTTTTTATTTTCAAGATAACAAATATCGGAATAATGTGTTTGATCTATTTTTCTAAGACATTTAACCAGATATTCCATATCCGCTCTTGTGTTTCCTATATTTGAAAGCAGCAACAAACCTGCATCGGAAGCACTTTCCACCTCTATATTAAAATCTATTTCCAAAATGGATTCAAGACGTTTTCCGGAAAGTCCGTCGGCTCTGATGAAAACTTTTGTCACATCTGTCATATAGCCGAAATCCGGTTTCAGGTCATGGATATGTTCCATTTTTTCAATTTCACTGCGTAAATATTTTGCATTATTAATCGCACGTTGAAGAAGTTTTCTGCCTCTGGAGCTTTCCAGATTTGCACGTGCTGCATCAAGACTTGCAAGCAGCATCAAAGAAGGGCTTGTCGTATGCAAAAGTTTCAAAGCTTTTTCAACCGCATCCGCGTCAATCATTGAATTTTCCGCAATATGAAGCATAGAACTCTGGCTCATACTGCCGCCTGTTTTGTGAAGAGAATGAACAACCGCATCCGCACCTAACTGTAAGGCAGGCGTCGGAAGATGTTTGTTAAAATTCCATAAACATGCATGAGCCTCATCAACAATTAACGGAATACCGTGTTGTTTACAAATTACGGAAATAGATTTTATGTCGGAAACCACCCCTTCATAAGTAGGGTTAGTAATCCAAACCATAGATATGTCATCGTGGGTGTTAAGCATTTCTTCAACGCTTTCCGGAGTAACATTACCCCAGATTCCCCAATCTTCAAATCTTTTAGGAATAAGCCATAACGGTTCTGCACCGGAAATTATCATACCAGTCAAAACAGAACGATGACAATTTCTATTTGTTAAAATTTTCTGTCCTTTTTTAGTTAACGCCATTGCAAGAGCAAGGTTTCCGGCAGTTGAACCATTCAATAGGAAAAAGGTTTTTTTCGCACCGAATGCTTTTGCAGCAAGTTCCTGAGCTTCTTTTATAGGACCTGTTGCAGGATGAAGAGTTCCGAGATTATCAAATTCATCAGTTGTATCTACGCTCAAAGCTTTTCTGCCTATAAGTTTTTTAAATTCAGGCAGAGAACCGCTTCCTTTTGTATGTCCCGGTATATGGAACTGGTAGGTAGGGTTTTCATAAGCTTGTTTCAGGGCTTCGACTATAGGGGCTGTTGTTTTTACGACTTTTGTCGTTTTTGTTACATTTGTCATACCAAAAATATACAATAAAAAAATCATGAAAAGCAAGCTTTTTATGATATAATTAATATTTGTGAACTGTCTTATCAGAATAGCATGTATAGTATTTCTTTTTTCAGCTGCAAATCTTGTTTTTGCAGCTGATATATCCGATAAGGAACAAGAAAAAAACAAACAGGATGTTATACACTTACAACTTGATGAAAATGTTCAAAAAAATCCTGTTATTCCTGATGAAAAAGAGGATAAAGCTGCAAAAAATCTTGAGCGGTCTGAAAATAATATTGATACGATTGATGAAGATAATGTTGACCTTCAGGAAGTTGAAGATGAACTGCCGGAAAACAATGCTGAAATGAATAAGGGTTTTCCCATGCAGGGTGGTTTAGATAATATATTTGATAAAAATCGAGATAACAAGATTGATGAAGATACATTATTCGGGAAAATTATGCATAAAGATATTACCCGAACAGATGTTCCGACATATCTTTTAAGAGAAGAACTTACATTTACGCCTAAAAAAGGTCCTATCGGGAAAGTGCAGTTTTTCGGAGCATATCAGGGCGGAATGATATCAGGCTGGGAAGGTGCGGATTACGATTATAATTATCACTCAGGGTTTGAAGAACTAGGTGTTATCGGAAATTTCAGGCACACAAAAAATGACTTTAAATTGATGGTAAAACCAATACCACAAAGTGATTTAAACTTTTTTCAAAGTTTTATCGGGGATGCTTATATTGTAAACAGCAGTATTCCTCATCACAAAATAGTTATGGGATATTCCAGAAACCAGATTGGTAAGGAAGGCGGTTCAAGTTCATATATTCTGCCTTTTGTAACCCGTTCACAAATTGCAAGAACCTTCGGGAACAACCGAGCATTAGGAGTGCGTCTGGTCGGGAATTATTCTCTTATCGACTATAACTTTGCCCTGAACAGTTCAGACCGATATTTCAGACGCTGGTTTCCGGGTGCGGAATTTACCGGATGGGTTGATGTAAAACCATTTGGCAAAACCGACGGCAGATTCGGCCGTTTAATCATAGGTGGCGGTTTAAACGCAGGACATAATGAAATTGATTATGCTGTAGGAAGTTTTTACGTCGGCTATAAGTATAAAAAATTATGGACAAATTTTGAATATGCTATTGCTGACGGTTACAACGGATTTGAGGTGAGTGCCGATAAGGCTGCAGGTTTTAATTATACTATCGGCTATAAAATTATTCCGCAGCTTCAGCTGATTGCAAGATATGACGTTTTTGACCCTAACAGAGATGTTGCCAACAATCAACGAACCGAATACACTGCAGGGATAAATTATTTTATAAAAGGGCAGGCATTAAGACTGATATTGAACTATGTTTACTGCCAGAATGATGCTATGCCGGACAGCCACAGGATAATCTTTGCAACACAAATTTTAATTTAACAAAAAATTATCCGTTAGAAGGTATTTTTGACGGTTAGAAAACCTCTCATATAAATACTTTTAAACGGATAATTTCTCTGCTTTATTGTATATTGAAACTATAACAGTTCTTTCAAATAATTCGGAAGAGCAAATCTTGCATTGTGATAGTCTCTGTTATAAATTTTGCAGGATTTAACAATATCTTCATAACGGTCTTCTGCAAAATATGAAAGCGGTTTAACATCCTTTGAACAAAATGCCCATGCCCAGTAACCACCCGGGTATGTAGGAATATTTGAGGTATATGTTGAACATACAGGGAAAACCTTTTTCAACAAATTATACATCTTTTTGATTTCTTCTTTATTAGCAACAGGACTTTCAGATTGAGCAGCAACGATACCGCCTTCTTTCAAAGAATTTTTTACATTTGTATAAAATTCTTCCGTAAACAAACCTTCCCCGGGGCCCATAGGGTCTGTAGAATCAATAAGAATAATATCAAATTCATTCTTTTTATCTTTAATATATTCAATAGCATCAGCAACACGGATTTCTACTTTCGGGTTATCAAGCTCGCAGGCAATGGTAGGAAGATATTTTTTACAAGCCTCAATTACCATACCGTCGATTTCGCACAAAACCACTCGTTCTACAGTTTTGTGTTTCAAAACTTCTCTCACTGTGCCGCCGTCGCCGCCGCCTATAACAAGAACCGATTTAGGACATTTATGGTGCATCATAGGAATGTGTGCAATCATTTCGTGGTAATGAAACTCATCACCTTCTGTTGTCATCATTAAGTCATCAAGGGTTAAAACTCTGCCTAATTGAGAATCCGTTTCAAAAATTTCAACTTTTTGAAAGTCTGATTTATCAGAAAATAAAACTTTTCCAGCTTTTATAGCAATACCGAAACCGGCAGGTGTAATTTCGTGGTAATATCCGTTTTCAATTCCGTTTTTCATCTATTAATTCCCTTTCTAAAAATAAAGTAAAAACCTCTTACAAATTATACAATAAAAAAGAGAGGAATAAACCTCTCTTTCTTTTTATATGTCATCGAAATCCGGAAGGTTAATCTCTGTACCTGCATCCAGATACATCTCTCCGTTTTCTGTTTTTACGGCATCTGGGTTAAGCTCTCTTAGTGCATTCAGAATTTTTTGGACATTCGCCTTAGATGGAGTGATTCCGTGTTGTGCAATATATCTGTGAGCAAAGGAAATTAAATTTTCTCTTTGTTCTGATGTTAAAACCGGCCTTGAAGGCTGTTGAGAATTTATGCGTGACAGCAGTGATTGTATTTTTCCGCCGGTGTCATATGTGTAAGACGTGGTAGTGTTGTTTATCATTTTACCGTTTTTATTTTTCACCATTGAATTTTTACTTAGAACCTTTCCGCCCGGACCCATTGTGACGGTTTCAGTGATTACGTTGCCGTTTTTGTCGGTTTTCTGTGTAACTTTTGTACCGGAGCCATCAGGATTTATATGGTTTTCTGCAGGTTTATTCAAAGAAGAAATCTCATTATTGCCGTTATTTCTTCGGAATTTTAAAAGTGCATCTTGTATTTTGCCCTTTATAGGGTCGTTGTCTTTAAAAACACTTAAGTTAACTTGCTCGGCTGATTCCGAGATTTTACCGCTCTGTTTGCCGATTGCTGCACTTAATTTATTATACAAATCAGCACTGTTTGAAGAAATTTCGTCACTCATTTTTACTAAAACCTCCGTGACATACTACGAAATATGTAACGGAGGTTTTAAATCTTTTCTTTAGAAAAAATTTTTATAAATTTACATTTCTTTAAATAAAATTACTTTTTCCCCATAACATGAATGTGCAAATGAAAAACTTCCTGACCGGCTTCTTTACCTGTATTAATCTGGGTTCTGTATGATTTTAATCCGGCTGTTTCCGCAGCCTTTTTCACACCTGCAAGAAGTTCTCCCATAAGATTTTTGTCTTCAAGTTCATTTAATGATGCGACGTGAACCCTCGGAACAACAAGCATATGTACCGGAGCTTTCGGATTAATATCATTAAATACAACAAGATGTTCGTTTTCGTAAACAAATTCCGTTCCGAAATCTCCGTTAATTATTTTACAAAAAATGCAGTCTTCACTCATAGTTTACCCCTTTCTTCCACAGGTGCCATTTTATAATACGGGATGTAAAAATGCAATAAAAAATTACCGTATAATACTATCTTATCTTAGACTTAAAGGGGATTATTCGGACTGCAAAAAGACTTACAATCACAATATAAGTTTTGGAGTATTTTTATGTTGACCGGAAATAATTATCACGATTGTAACAGGTACAACCGCCTGGAAATGAAAAATGTAAATAAAGATATTGTTGCATGGCTTGAAGACATCGTAGAAGAAAACAACAGCCGTGTAGAACGCAAGGAATGGAAAAGCAAATACAACAGTTACGTTGTATATGATTACGAACCGTTTTGTACGGACGGTTTTGAGATTAATCTTGTAATAACATCATATGACCAGTCATATTTGGATTTTATAAAATACCTGTATGATGAAAAAGTCAGTACGATTGAATACCTCAACAGCTGCATAAGCCAGTAAAACCGGGAGGCGGGGATTTACCCCCGCCCCGTTTCTGATTTTTAAATAATATTTTTTCTGCTCAATATGGCTATACTTGTTAAAATATTTTTACTACCATAAAAAATATCCTTTCAGGTATCCGTACACTCGGATGAGTAAAAATAAAATAGAACTATTATAAAATTTATGCAAGCGGAAAATGAAAAATTGTTATCAACAGCTATTGGCAAAGTTCTTAAAAAATTAAGAGAAAAAACCGGTAAGAGTTTAACATTGTTCTGTTATGAATATTCAATTCCGACTTCGTCATTAAACGACATTGAGTCCGGCAAACCGCTGAACCCCAAGTTTACAACTATTACACAAGTATTACGAGCATACGGATTAAATTATTCAGAGTTTTTCAAAATGGTAGAGCAAGAATTACCTGCTGATTTTATGGTTATTAAAGATTAATTGCAATGATTAATTACCACACCAATGTATTTACATTTTATAACTGTATAACATTGTAATTACGTGATATAATATATATAAAGAAAGAGGTTTTATATGTTCAGAATAGGCACGGGGTATGATATTCATAAACTTACGTCAGGCAGAGATTTAATCATCGGCGGGGTTAAAATTACACACGAAAAAGGACTCCTCGGGCATTCCGACGCTGATGTACTGATTCATGCAATTATTGATGCAATGCTCGGAGCTCTGGCTCTGTCCGATATTGGAACACTCTTCCCTGACACTGACAAAAAATATAAAGACATCGACAGTACAGTTTTATTAACTAAAGTTTATGAAAAAATCAAAAATCTCGGCTGGAAAATAGAAAATATTGACAGTAATATTATTGCCCAGAAACCCAAAATGATGCCGTATATTCCGAAAATGAAAGAGGTTCTCTGCCGGATTCTTGAAATAGAACCGGAAAGACTATCTATAAAAGCAAAAACAAAAGAAAACCTTGATGCAGTCGGACAGGAACTTGCCATAGAAGCAAATGCCGTTATTTTACTGGAAAAGGATTAAATGCCATGTCTTACTGTAAAGAAGATATACAGAAAAGACTTTTAAAAGAATCTGATGAAAAATATAAAAAATTTTCATCAGCCCTGCTTCCAACAACAGAACAAGAAAAAATATTAGGTGTAAGACTTCCCGTATTGCGGAAATTTGCAAGAGAAATTTACAAAAACAGCGGAACATTATTTCTTCAGGAAAACAATTTACAATATTTTGAAGAAATAATGCTGCAGGGAATGATTATCGGACTTGTAAAAGATGACGATAAAGTTATAAAAAAATATATAAAAAACTTTATCACGAAAATTGATAACTGGTCCGTTTGTGACAGTTTTTGCTGCGGTTTAAAGTTTGTAAAAGGAAGAGAAGAGAATTTTCTTGAATTTATAAAACCTTATCTGCATTCTAAAAAAGAGTACGAGGTGAGGTTCGCCGTTGTAATTCTGCTTGACTATTACATATGCGATAAGTACATTGATACCGTATTAAATCTTCTTGAACAGGTAAAACATGAGGGTTATTACGCAAAAATGGCAACGGCGTGGGCTATATCAATGTGTTACGTGAAATACCCGCAAAAAACTTTTGAATTTTTAAAAAATACTAAACTCAACAGCCAAACAGTAAACAAAGCGGTTCAAAAAATAACGGAATCATTAAAAGTTGATTCCGAAGCAAAGAAAAAAGTTATTTCTTTGAAAAGATTATATTAATTTAAGAAGAATGAGCTTATTCTTGTGCGATTTTACGGTATGCCTGCTTATTGCAAGTTTTTCGGCAATCTCTTTATCTTCCAGCCCCTGTTTCAACAGTTCAAGAATTATTCTTTCATTTTCCGTCAAATTTAATGTTTTGTTTTCCATATTCCTCATATTAACTCCAATAATTACGTTTCTTCTTTTTTCACAAATTATTATTATAACTTAAATCATTTATTAAAGATATTAGACAATCGGGTATATTTTAACTTTACTTTTACTAAAAAAAATGCAATAATATCCGGTATGCAAAAAATACTGGAGAAAAAATTTGCTGCAGGGCTTTCAATTACCTCAAATGCAGTTATAATTGTTCTTAAGTTTATTGCCGGTACTTTATCCGGCAGTATCAGTATTATATCGGAAGCTATACATTCATTAAGCGACTTTTTCGCATCTATTCTGACTTTTTTTGCGGTCATGAGATCATCAGAGCCCGCCGATAAAGGACATCCTTTCGGACACGGACGATATGAAGACATGTCAGGATTCATAGAGGGCGGTCTGATTATTGCAGCTGCAATGTTTATCATATATGAGTCTTTAAAGAAAATTATTCTGGGTTACGCAATGGAAACAGAATCTGTCTTAGGTATTGCGGTTATGGCGATATCAGTGGTTGCAAATTTTCTGGTAAGTTCATATCTTTTTCATGTAGCTAAAAAGACTGATTCCGTCTCTTTATATGCAGACGGAGAACATTTAAGAACAGATATACTTACTTCTCTGGGTATATTAACCGGTCTTATTGTTATAAAAATTACCGGCATACATATTCTTGACCCGATTATTGCAATAGTTTTTGCACTTATTATATTAAAAACAGGTTTTTCTATCTCGAAAAATACGCTGAATAATCTCCTTGACGGCTCCTTGCCGGAAGATGAATTGAAAAAGATTGAAAATATTATAGCTTCAACCGATAATAATATTTTGGGCTACAAAGATTTGAGAGCAAGGCGTTCGGGACCTGACAGAAAAATTGAGATAACACTTATTTTCCCGAAACAAATGCTTCTGGTTGACTGCCATAATATCTGCGACCGTATTGAAGATAAGATAAAAAATGAACTTCAAAACTGCACCATTTCCATTCATGCGGAACCTGAATGTTCAAACAAAAATTGCAGCTCTGCAGTCTTTTTAAGGAAATAACCAATAATTTAAACTGTTATGGCGTTTTCTTTTTAAACAGATTCATAAACTTATTTATTAAATTTTGTACGGGCTTCAATTTAATAAGCTTGCGGCCTCCAAAAATTAATAAACCGCCGGCAACAACGGCAAATAAAGCTTTTTTCCATAACGGATTCTTTGATTTCAAATCTTGTGCTTCATTATGTGTATAATGCATTTCGTCTTTTTCGGGCTGTTTAAGATTGCTTGTATCAACATCTGACATATCAGGCAGCGGAAGCTGTTGATATGTAGGGTTACCTATATAACGGGGTTTTGTTCCCAGAATAAAGGAGGCCGCATCAAAATCTATAATGCCTTCACGTGCAAGATTATCAAGGTTATTTACAAGTCCCGGTGACAACATAACAATTTCTCCAGCCTTTTACACATGTATATAAAGTTTTTTGCCGGCCATTAATTGCTTTTTGACCGTTTATTTGTTACATTTTATTAATAAAAGAGGGGGATTATGAGAGACTTTTATTTAAAAAATAAACCACTTATCATTTTGTGGCTGCTTTGTTTTATTGCCCTTATGATATTTACCGGACACTATACAAATATTCTTTTTGATGTCGGAAGAGAGGTTTATTATCCTGAAAGAATTCTGGAAGGAAAAGTTCTTTATAAAGATTTATTCAATATTTACGGACCTTTTTCCTATCTCTTGAATGCCTTATTATATAAAATTTTCTCAGTTAATCTTGCTGTTCTTTATTGTTCAGGAGCTGTATGTTCTTTAGGTATAGTAAGCGGAATATATCTTATCGCAAAAAAATTCCTGAATACTCCGTTAAGCTTTGCTATCGCACTTTTTACTATTGCAACAGGTGTGTGTTCCGCAAACCTTTTTAATTTCACTTTCCCTTACAGCTGGGCAATGCTTTACGGAACATTAAGCTTTATCTATTCTCTTTACTTCTTAATCCGATACTGTCAAGAAGGCAGGTCTAACTTTTTCTATATATCTTCACTGCTTGCCGGCCTTGCTGTTGCAAACAAATACGAATTTGTAATCTATGCGGGAATATTATTTCTTGTCGCTATATTTTCAAAAAACAAGACTATTATACTTAACTTTATAACATCTTTTCTTATTTTTCCCGTAATCTGCTTCGGAATCTTATTTCTACAGGGTTTAAGAACTGAACATTTAATAACGGCCGTGCAAGAAATAAAAAAACTTATGAATGCGGAAACACTCAAATATTTTTATATGACACAGGGTGTATTTTTCCACCCTAAAGCTCTTCCCGTATGGGGAATAAGTTTATTAAAAACCGGTATTCCTTTCACAGGAATGCTTTTCAGCTACCGACTCTTTGACAAAAATAAAACTCTTTCCGTTACTTTGATAACCGTTTTTGCAATAATTGAATATTTCTTATGCGACCCGAAAGTTTTTGTATTTTTAATCCCGCTTACAGTTATACTTGCTGTTTGCGGATTTAAAAAAGTAAAAACTGACATATCACTGATTTTACTAATACTTTCCGCAGTCTCTGTCAGTTTAAAATCTTTCTGGGGATTAACTCCTTTAAATTACGGAAATTTTTACGCACCGGTTATTCTGATTGCTTTCTTTGGAGTTTTATATTCCTTTGTGTGCAATAAATACCAGAATATTGCAGCAATTTTTATTTCAGTAATAAGTTTATGTTTTCTAAATTCAAATATTTATCAAAGAACATTTTTAAACGGAAAAATAACCTCCCCGCACGGAACTATTTTCACATACAAACATCAGGCGGAACCCGCAAATCAGGTTCTGTCCCTGCTTAATAACTACGAAAAAGGAACACAGGCTCTGATTTATCCGGAAGGTTTATTACTGAACTTTTTATCAAAAAACAATATTAAATCCGACGATTATTACAATTCACTCCTTCCGCTTTATCAGGAATCAATGGGCGAGGAAAATTTTATAAATATTTTGAACAATGAACAACCGGATCTTGTTATTTTCAATAACCAAAGTACAAAGGATTACTACTTTGAATATATATGTTCAAGCTATGCATTTAATTTTTGCAATACCGTAAAAAAAGATTATAAAGAAATAAATTATATAAAAGGCGGTACATCTTACATGATTTTTCAACGTAAGAAATAGTTTTTTATGTTAAAATTTTTGTATAAAGAAAGAGGAATAAGAATGGATAAATTTTACATAACAACAGCGATTGACTACGTAAACGGAGCTCCTCATATCGGACACGCTTACGAAAAAATATTAACAGACATAATTGCAAGACACTATTCACAAAGAACAAACGATATGTACTTTTTGACAGGTACGGATGAACACGGTATAAAAATTCAAAAAACTGCGGCAGCAAAAGGAATTACTCCAAAAGAACTCTGCGACGAAAATGCTCAAAAATTCAAAGATGCATGGAAGGCCCTTGACATTAACTACAACAAATTTATAAGAACAACGGATGAAGAACACGAAAAAACCGTTCAAAAAATATTCAAAAAACTTGTTGAAAAAGGCGACATTTATAAACATTCATATGAAGGTCTTTACTGTTCGGGTTGTGAATGTTTCCTTAACCCGAAAGATTTAACAGAAGACGGACTTTGTCCTGATCATATGAAAAGACCGGATGTTGTAAAAGAAGAAAACTACTTCTTCAAACTCTCAAAATATAAAGATGCCATTATTAAACACATCAAAGATAACCCTGATTTTATCGTTCCTTCATTCAGAGCAAATGAAGTTTTAAATCAGCTTGAAGACATTCAGGACATTTCCGTTTCCCGTGCAAAAACAAATGTTCAATGGGGCATAGATGTTCTTGACGACCCTGAACAATCAATTTACGTATGGATTGATGCTCTGTCAAATTATATAACAGCTATCGGCTATGATACGGAAACTCCGTCAGAAGCATTCAAAAAATACTGGCCTGCAGATGTACATGTTATAGGGAAAGATATTCTTAAATTCCACAGCATATACTGGCCTGCATTTTTGCTAGCACTGGAACTTCCTTTGCCGAAACATATTTTTGCACACGGCTGGATTACGATTGACGAAACAAAAATGTCAAAATCGCTCGGCAATGTAATTTCTCCTACATCTGTTCTGGAAACTTTTGAACTGAAAGAACCTGATGCTTTCAGATATTATATGGCAACATCAGCACCTTGCGGACGTGACGGCAACTATTCCGATGAAGATTTCAAAGAAAAAGTTAACGCACATCTTGCAAACAGTATGGGGAACCTATTAAACAGAACTTTGTCAATGCTTGTAAAATACTTTGACGGTGTTGTCCAGCCTAAAAATTACGAACTTGTTTCCGGTTCAAAAGAACTTGTGAAAAAAGCCCTCGGAACAGTTAAGATTGTTGAAAACCACTTTAATCATTTTGAAATAGCAGAAGCAGCTCAGGAAATTATGTCGGTCGTTGACCTTACTAACAAATTTGTAACCGACAATGCACCTTGGACTCTGGCTAAAGAAGAAAAAATGGCTGAATGCGGACAGGTACTAACAACCGTTCTGGAAGTTATGTGCATAGTAAGTGCTTTAATTTATCCGTATTGTCCGAATATTGCACAGTCAATGGCAAAACAATTATCGTTTGATTTGAACGTAAAATTAGACAATCTAACAGACGAGAATATAAAAGAAGGTAAGCTTATATCAAAAGAAGATATAACACCGGTATTCCTGCGTGTGGATTCCGAACTTGCCGATAAATCCGCTAAAAAATAACTATTAATGAACTATTTAGAAAGATTGAATTTTCTAAAAAATAAGTTATAATATAAATAAGGGCGGAGCAAGTTCCACCTTGCACCATAAAATGCCCGCTTAATGTGATTTTAGAACCAGCAATATCAATAGATTATTGCCGGTTCTTCTGTATTAACAATCACATTCTGTCACCTCCTTTTGTGAATGTTCATCCCGCAGTATTGTTGTTTCACTCAAAAGGTAATAAGGGCATACTCCATAATAAGTTTAACAGAACAGGTTAAATGCATCAGTATTTTTCGGGATTATTATTAATAAATCAACTTTCCTGAAATAACTCTGTCTATTCCCGCCAAATCTTTTGTTATTTCTATTTCTTCAAAATTTTTGCTCATCAATTCTTTTACATATTCAGATTGATTTATCCCGAGTTCAAAAAGAAGAAAACCGCCTTTATTCAAAACTTCAGGTGCCCCTGCTATTATTTTTTCATAAAATTCCAAACCTTTTTCGTCTTTCGTAAATAATGCAATTTCAGGGTCAAATGTTACTTCTTTTTGTATATTTGCTTTTTCAGAGGGCGGAATATAAGGGGGATTGGAGACAATTATATCAAAACTTTCTCCGGGTTTTACATTTGAAAAAATATCCGATTTTCTGAAAATAGCTTTGTTAAAAAGGTTAAGCCGCGAAGCATTATCAAGTGCAGTATTTAAAGCATCCGTCGATATATCAAGTCCTATTATCTGACAGTCCGTATTTTTTGCAATCATACACGCAATACATCCGCTGCCTGTTCCTACATCCAGAGCTTTTTTTAAATTGTATTTATTTATCTTTTCTATAGCACATCTTACAAGAAATTCTGTTTCATCCCTCGGAATCAACACAGACGGGTTAACGATAAATTTTTCACCCATAAAATCTGCAAAACCTATTATATGCTGTATCGGCCAATGTGTTTTTGCCCGGAGTTCAGCTTTTTCTCTTACTAAGGCAAGTTTAGCGGAATCAAGTTTTTTACCCATAATAATATCTTTTACGCCGTATCCGGCAAAATGCTCTATCAGCATTTTTACCTCAACATCAGCTTCCTGCTTTTCTATTCCGCTGTCAGTTAAAATTTTGACAATTTCCTGTATGCTCATTTATTACAATCCTGTTTTATCCGTAACCTTTAAATAATCAATCATTTCATATATAGAAACAATTTCATTTAAAAATGTCATAAACTGTTTTGTATCATCAACAGGCTTAAAAAGAGAACCCAGAGAAAACAAATCTTTATTTGTGGAAAGAGCAATCATAATTTGCTGATTCTTAAACGAACATTCTGCATGCTGTGCTCCGAATGCATTTTTTATCCATTTAAACCTTTCCATAAAAGCCGGTGTGAGCAAAACTCTTGATTCTATCTGGTCATTTGAATCAACAAAAAATTGTTTTGAAAATTCAGGATCTTCAAGTTTAACTTCTTCATAAACTTTATCATTAAGCAAAAACCCCCGTCTTCTGACAATGGTATGTCCTGTAAAATTCTTACCAACATCAATAGTAACAATGGCTCCCTTGAATTCGGTATGTTTTTGCCGGCGACCTTTTGAATCTCTGGTATAATAAAACAACTCGACTTCAGAAATTTTCATGGAACAGTTTTTATAAGTTCCGTAAAAATTATCGTCGCTATCATGATATTCCCATCTGGAAAAAATTCTTGATGATCTTATTTCATCGGATTGCACAACCGGAAGCTGTGTCCACTGCAAATTACCAAACGCCCTCAATAATACCGGCAGAATACTTTTTTTCAAATTTTTCTCAAAATCTTTTTGCATCCATCCGAAAACTATCACTACAAGAAATATAATAGCTACTGCAACAAAAATTTTTGCGTCATCAGAAGGAATTAATGTCACAGCTAAAAAAAGTAAAACTCCTGCAACAATTCCTATTGTAGTTAAATTTCTTATAATATCTCTTCGTTTTTTTTCAAACGGAGCAAGAGCAGGAACAACTTCTCCATGATAGACTCTTGTAAAATTTCTTTTAAAATCGTTTACTGAATCAAATTCCATACCAAAACAAACCTTTCGCATCTCTATTCAAAAATATTGTCACTATCGTGTGAATGTTCTTGTATTATTTTATCAATTTCATTACGTGCTTGCAACTTTGAAGTTAAATTTACTCTTTCTATATTATATTTTTTACATAATTTTTCATAATAGTATAGTTGTTTTTTGGTAGGTTCTTCCTTACTCATTTTAACTTCCTGCAAAAACTTTCGTTTCTTTTTTTCAAACTCTTTCTGAGCTTGAATTATAGGTTCCTGCTTTTTTTTATAGTCGTAATATTTCCTGCACTCTTTTATAAACAATTCGGTATCTTTCAAAAATTGATTATCATCAATTATATCTGCAATAAATTCAAATCTGGAGGCATTAATTTCCAGATAGTATCTTTCATTATCAATAAATTTGTCTAGAATTTCTTCACTGCTTAGTTCGGGAGATTTTTTCACCAAGGCCCTCAAAAAATTGCACAATGCAGCTTTTTGGTTCTTTGTCATGTCTAAATAAATCTGTTTTTTTATCTCGTACATATATGATAATTTTACAACCGTTTCATATTTTTGTGAAGAGAAAATATAGTTAATGAATCTAAATCAATAAACTGTAGAAAACTTTGTAGAATACGGTAGAAAACTATTTTGTTTTCTACATTATTTTTTATTTTAAAAATAGTTTTCTACAACAGGTAAAATTTTTCTACTTTTATTTAAAAAGTTTTCTACAGACAAACTTTTTCGAAAACCAGCTTCCTACAATAGTTTCAGAAGTTTTCTACAAATAATTGACTCTTATTATTACTATTATTATTTTTTATATATAAATATATAATATAATAATTAATAAATAGAA
>ENA-UOJC01001782-UOJC01001782.1-human-gut-metagenome-genome-assembly--contig:-C104-NODE-1782-length-26735-cov-4.776612_pt1 | contig 26735 bp, 21 predicted proteins | sample MGYA00242339_ERZ723886 | MGnify/ENA metagenome assembly ERZ723886 | reverse complement strand
ACGGCACCCCCCGCCTTGCCCCCCCCCCCAGCGCCTCACCCCCCCCCCCCCCCCCCCCCGGCCCGCCGGGATCGCCTTTTTGACAAAGGCCGCCTCGGGCAAAACCGGGTTATACGACCCTTCGCAACAATACCATATGCCAAACGGAACGAACCATGACACAACCGACTGCCGTTGAAGAACTGGACGAACAGGAGGCCGCCGCCGAACTCAAAAGGTTGGCCGACGAACTCAAAAAGCTGGACGACGCGTATTACCGGAAGGATGCGCCTCTTCTGACAGACGCCGAATACGACGCGCTGAAGCGCCGCAACGAAGCCCTTGAAGCACGCTTTCCGCACCTGATCCGTTCGGATTCCCCCTCTGTCAAGGTCGGGGCGAAGCCTTCGGACGATTTTGCCAAGGTCGTCCATACAGTGCCGATGCTGTCGCTGGGCAATATATTTACGGATGAAGACGTTTACGATTTCATGGATCGCATTCGGCGCTTTCTGGGTCTGACCGAAGATCAGGAGCTGGCTTTCATGGCGGAACCGAAGCTTGACGGCCTGTCCTTTTCCGCCCTGTACGTCCGGGGGCGCTTTGTCCGGGGCGCAACGCGGGGCGACGGCGCCATCGGGGAAGATATTACCGAAAACCTGAAAATGATCAAAGACCTTCCCCCTGTTCTGCGGTCGTCGGATCTTCTGGGGGAAGACATCCCCGAACGGCTGGAAATCCGGGGCGAAGTTTTTATGAACAAGGCGGATTTCTTTGCCCTCAACCGCCAGCAGGAAGAAAAAGGCCGCAAGCCTTTCGCCAATCCGCGCAATGCCGCCGCCGGCTCGCTCCGCCAGCTTGACCCGGCCGTGACAAAAGAGCGCCGACTGAGTCTGTTCGGCTATACCTTCGGCGAAGTTTCCGAAGAACGCTGGGCCACGCACGCCGAATATCTGGAAAAAATCAAATCATGGGGCTTTCCGGTCAATCTGGAAAACCGTCTGTGTACGACGGCGGCGGAGATTGTCGCGTATTTCCGGAATCTGGGCGAAAAGCGGCCGCACCTGCCTTATGACATTGACGGCGCGGTTTACAAGGTGAACCGCCGCGATTATCAGGAGCGACTGGGTTTTGTCGCCCGTGCCCCCCGATGGGCGATTGCCCATAAATTTCCGGCGGAACAGGCGCAGACCGTTCTGAACAACATCCGGGTACAGGTCGGACGCACCGGAGCGCTGACACCTGTGGCAGATCTGGAACCGGTCAACGTCGGCGGCGTCATGGTCAGCCATGCCACACTGCACAACGAAGATGAAATTCACCGCAAGGATGTCCGGGTCGGCGACACCGTTATCGTCCAGAGGGCCGGAGACGTCATTCCGCAGATCGTCGGCGTCCGGACGGACAGGCGGCCGCCCGAAGCCGTCCCCTTTGAATTTCCGAAAACATGTCCCGTCTGCGGTTCCCATGTCATTAAAATCGACGGCGAAGTGGCGCAGTACTGTTCCGGCGGCCTTGTCTGCCCGGCACAGGCCGTTGAAAGCCTGAAACACTTCGTTTCCCGCAACGCCCTTGACATTGAAGGGCTGGGTGCGAAAAACATCGAGTTTTTCTTTGAACGCGGATGGATTAAAACACCGTCCGACATTTTTGAGCTTGAGGAACGTTACGGTGCGGACATCCGCAAGCTGGAAGGCTGGGGCGACAAATCGGCGGAAAACCTGTTTGCAGCCATCCGCCACGCCGCCGAAGGGACACCGATGGACAAATTTCTGTTCGGGCTGGGTATTCACGAAGTCGGACAGGCGACAGCCCGGCTTCTGGCCACGCACTATCTGAACATAGATGCATTGCTGGAAAACATTGACAAGGCCGCGGATCGGGAATCTGAAGCGTATGAAGAACTGATCGGCATTGAAAGCATCGGCGACGTAATTGCCCGGGAACTGCTTGATTTCTTTGAAGAACCGGCCAATCGTGCCGAACTGGAAAAACTTCGCGCCCGCGTCCATATTCCGGATTTTGTTCCGCCGGTGCACACGGACAGCCCGCTGTTTGGAAAAACGGTCGTGTTTACAGGTTCGCTGACTTCCATGACGCGCGGCGAAGCCAAAGCCCGGGCACAATCCGCCGGCGCAAAGGTTGCCGGCTCGGTTTCACGGAAAACCGATTATGTCGTTGAAGGCGCAGAGGCCGGAAGCAAAGCGCAGAAAGCCGCTGAACTGGGCATTACCGTCCTGTCCGAAGACGCATTCAATCGGATGTGCCGGGGGGAAGCATGAAAAAAATAACGGTCGCCTGCGGCCTTCTGCTTCTGGTTTTTCTCGGCGTTCTGGCGTTTAAAACGCCCCCGGACGGTGAAGAGGCCGGAATCCGCGAAACGGAACGTGAAATGCGCCGGGACTTTGATGAAAAAGAACTCTGCCGCCGCATCATCGACCGGAAAGAATTTGCCGAAAATGACGCGTCTTATGATGAAACGGCGTACTCGTCCGGGGAAACCGGCAAAACATATCTGATCTCGCGGCGGCCTTCCCTGTGTGGTTTTGCCGTGAATATGTACGACAGCCGGACAGGACTTCCGCACGAAGAAGGAAGACCGGAAGGAACAGAGCTGGTGCTGAGTGTCCCGAACGCTCCCTGTTCCGGCATATTCCGGTTTTTCACTTTTGAGGGTCATCTTTACCTGAGCGTTTCGGACTCGCCGCGCCGGTATGACATTTCGCGTTTCAGCGAACACCAAACCGCCTTCATGCCTGTATGCAGTGTCCGCGCCCGCGTTTCGGAATATTCCGTCCTCTCGTTCAGGGACAAGGCGCTTTGCCGCCGTGTTGCGGACGGCGGGTATACGGTTGAAAAGCCGCTTTCCTTTGACAGGTTGCCTCCGGAAGAACGTGAACCGCTCCGCAGAACGGCGGCGGCCTCGTTTGAAAGCGGCGCGTTTCCGGACACGAAAGCCGCCGGGACATTCGTCCGGACGGATTTTGACAATGACGGAACAGAAGAATTTCTCGTCGCGGCGGATTATTCAGCGGGCGGAGAGTCCTGTTCCTACCGTTTTCTGACGGTATTCAACCCGGCCGACGAATCCCTTTCACTTCCGACACAGGACGGCCCCGGCGTGTATTACGGCGGCCGGGGGACGTCTGACGGTTATGCTCTGTCCTGTGAAGGCGGGCGGCAGGAAATCATTGAATCGGACGGGGAAAGATACCTCCTGTCGCTTCAGATCATTGAAGAGCAGACTCCGGAACGCCGCGTCACGGACAGGGAACTGAACCGTCTGGATCGCATTGTGCGGGACAGCCGTGGACGGCATATTGAAAAGCTCTGCGTCTTTCACCCGCATCTGACTTATGCACCGGCTCCCTTCCTTCTTTACCGAGGTGAATAACGCTACGGAAAGCGCGGCCGGAGCCTTTTGGTCCGAAAGCGACGGGGCGCCGGAAGGAACATGGCGAAAATTTTTCCCGCCCGGCGGGAAGCCTTAACGCCCTTTCCGGCGGCCGGCAACGGACACGCCGCCGTGCTGTTTCACGGCGTCAAAAGCGTTTCCTGCGCTACCGTGAGAGGCCTTTTTTCTTCAAAGCCGCCCTGAGGACACCGTCTTCCTTCTTTTCAGGAACAGGGGCCGGCCGCGTGGACGAGAAAAACCTCTTTTGTTTTTCCGCCGCTTTTTCCAGACGTTCTGAAGCCTTTGAAACCGCCATGTACACCTGCGTCGATACCGGCAGGTTGAAAACCCCGGCCAGCGAAGCGTTCGGGATTCCCGCCGCCTTTGCCGCCCGTTTTGCGAAACGGACGCAGTTCATGGCCACGGGCCAGTGATAAACGGGCGGATTTTTAATATTTTCCTCAACGAAGCCGACAACGTTGTCGAACTGTTCGCGGGACAACGGAAACGTTTTGTTGAAATGATAGGACGGGTTCCGTTTTTCCTCATCGAACACGTATCCCGGCACGCCGATCCTGATTTTCTGCGCTTCGGCCGGGTCGGGCGTACGATCGGCCGAAAAACCGATCTGGCGCTGGCCAATGACTTTCCCGTCCTTTTTCATGGCCAGGTTGAAAAAGACATGTCCCGAATTATGAAAGAAAAAATCAAACACCGCTCCGCGCTTCGGGGCTTCGTATCCCGGTTCGGGCGGCAGGGGGGATGCCTTTGCCGTGAAAAGCCCCTTGAGCATCGGCGCGACCTTTGTTCTCAGGTCAAACTCGTATGTCATCCCTTCTTCGTGCGGGATTTTTGCAAAACTTAAATCCGGATGTTGCGCGACCGAATACTGTTCCGGTTTTTCCGTCATTGTCAAATCCTCCTCATCCATTCCGCCATACCGCAGGCGTCCCGCAGCCAGAAAATTTTCTCCGTCGCCGACAGACCGGGATTGTCCAGAATCTCCCGTGCCCATTGCGGCGGCTCGCCGGCCGACAGAACACCGTCCAGGCGTATGTCGGCATCCACAAAAGCCATGGCCGCCGCCTCGGTCGAAAAACCGTGCGCCTGCGCCGCCGAAAGCCCCCGATCCAGCCGCTTTTTCAGGGCTTCATCATCAAAATCCGCCGTTTCCCGCGGGAATTCCTCGCGAAGGTACCTTGCCGCATAGTGATAAAACCGGTTTTCCCGTTCGTTTGTCATTCGTTTCCGCCTCTGATGAAATTAAACGCCCATCACCATATATCTGTCAAATTATTCTGACTGTCATTTCCCGGATATACTTCAGGGTTTCAACGCCCGGGTCGCGATAAAGGTATCGATATACGGATCCAGAAGGTCGCCGCCGGCTGAATCTTCGTAAAATCCGGACAGAAGAAAACCCGCTTTCAGCAAACCGCCGATCTGTTCTTCCAGGCTGTGGCCAAATTCCAGAGGCTCATGGGCGTTTCGGCGGCGTTCCAGGTCTTCGGGCGGCAGCTGTTCCGTATCCGCGTACGGTATTTTGTATCTGACGGACAGTCGGCCCTTTTCGTCCCATTCCCTGAAATCAAAAATATAAATCAGAGGATTGGCAAACCCCGACAAAAGCAAACCGCCCGGTTTTAAAACGCGGAAGCATTCGCGCCAGACCCGTTCAATACCGTCAACAAAGCAATTCGACACCGGATGGAAAATCAGATCAAAGGAACCTTCCTCAAAACGGGACAGATCGCGCATGTCGCCCTGTTCCGTACGCAGGTAAAGGCCGTCCCGCGCGGCGACCGCTTCGTCCTGTGCCAGCTGAGCCGGACTGTTGTCAAAAACGGTAACATCCGCCCCCGCCGCGGCGAAAAGGGGCCCCTGCTGGCCGCCGCCGCAGGCCAGACACAAAAGGCGTCTGCCCCGCACGTCGCCGAGCCAGTCTGCAGGAACCGGCTTCACAGGCGTCAGAAGAACCTCGAATTCCCCCTGCCGCGCCCGTGCGACCCGTTCTGCAGACACCGGCTGAGTCCAGACGTTTCCCTGCCGCACTTTCTCATCCCAGGCGCTACGGTTGTAGAGAAGCACCGCATCATCGTTCATTGTTTTTTCCCTTTTCCGTCATTCGTCATTGCGGATAAAGTTTGTGTATATTTTCGATTCGGTTTCCGGTGCGCCGATTCCCACCGCCCGGCCGGCTCGGATGCATTTCAGCAGCCAGGCCATGTTTTTTCCCAGAACGCGCATGATCTGCATCCCTTCGGCGTCGCGGCGGACCTCTTCCGGCGTATTGCCGTGCACCATGTTCCAGTAATTCGAAGCAACAACGGGCATTTCATTGACCAGAAAATGCTTGGCCACCGCGTCCAGAGCCGCCGTCGTCCCTGCCCGACGAGCCGAAGCGACTGCCGCCGCAGGTTTGTGCCTGAACGCTTCGCCGCCGGCATAAAACAGGCGATCCATGCAGGAAAGAAGTCGGCCGCTCGGGTGGGCGTAATAGACCGGCGTTCCGAAAACAAAACCGTCGGCCTCCCGCGCCTTGCGGATGATATCGTTCACGGCATCATCCCTGAAGACGCAGAGGCCTCCCAATTCCAGGCACGCACGGCATCCGCAACAGTCGCGCACGGGGCCGCGTCCGATGAAAACATCTTCCGTTTCAATTCCTTCCTCCGCAAGGGATCGTCCGACTTCGGACAGAGCCGTATATGTGCATCCTTCGCGGTTCGCGCTTCCGTTAATCAGCAGAACTTTCATCCTCTTCTCCTTTCTTTGGGGGACGTTCCCCTTTTCCGGACGGCGCATAAACGCGGCGCCGCCTTTTGAACACCTTAAAAAACAGTGGTTTTTTCCGTTCGGATTCTTTAGTCTTATAGACTAACGTTTTGAACAAAGATGTAAAAGCCATGATTTTCAAAAAGAAGTCCCTTCTGATTACTCTGACGGCGGTTGCCGTTGCCGCGGCCGTGGCGGCTTTCCTGTTTCTTTCCTCACCGAAAGCGCCGGAAAACCCGCGTTACAAGTGGTACGAAAACGTCATGATGTATCACGTGTTCGTCAAAAGCTTCGCCGACAGCAACGGCGACGGGAAAGGTGATCTGAAAGGACTGATCAGCAAACTGGATTACATTCAGGAGCTGGGCGTCAACACGATTTACATGTTGCCGATCACACCGGCTCTGAACAACCCGGACATGCCGCGCAGCCATTACGGTTACGAAATCACCGATTTTAAAAACATCCATCCCGATTACGGCACGCTTGAAGATTTCAGGACGCTTGTCCGGGAAGCCCATAAACGCGGCATCCGTATCGTCCTGGACTTCATCACGACCGTCATTTCGGTTCAGCATCCCTTTTTCCAGGACGTCCTGAACAACCCGGACAGCAAGTACAAGGACTGGATCATCAACAGCCCAACCCCGCCCGACGGCCAGTGGATGAACTTCAACGATTATTCCGAACAATTCAAGTCAAGCGCCTGGAACCCCCTGCCGCACGGCGGATATTACTATTCTCTGTGGGGAAGTTCACCCTTCCTGAACTACCATAACCCCGAAGTCCGCGAGTACATGATTTCGGTTATTGATTTCTGGCTTGACATGGGGGCGGACGGCTTCCGCATTGACGCCAGCAAGCATCTGTTCATCAACGGCCCGGGTGAGGACAAACAGTACCACCAGCCCGAAAACTTCGAGTTCTGGCGGAAGCTACGCCAGCACATCAATGAAAAGTACGGCCCCGACAAAACGCTGATCGCCGAAGTCATTCCCGTTCCCAACGACATACGCTATGTCGAACCGGATCGCGCTTCGTTCGATTCCATGTTCGATTCGACCTTCATCAACGATGTTTACCCGTACATCGCGACGGATCTGGATCTGCTGTATTCTGCTCCGTTCCTGCATTCCTTCTTTGACAACGAAAACGTTTTCAAAATTACAAAACTTCAGGATCGGCTGACATACCATTCCGACCATGACGGCGTCCGGCTTGCGGCTCGCCTGCAGAACGGAACGCCGGAACAGCTGAAGCTTGCCGCGGCGGTGCTTCTTCTGACACCCGCACACATAAAGCTGTACGCCGGGGATGAAATCGGTATCAAGGGCTTTTCCGATTTCGCGGATTTTAAAAACAAATGGTTTCACGCGACGCTGGCTTCCATGGCCTGGGACGATTCCAAAAACGGCGGCTTTACAACGTCGGATCATCCCGTCATCCCCATTACGGACGATTTCAGGGAATATAACGTCAAGGCACAGGAAAAGGATCCCGATTCCATCCTGAACCAGTACCGCCGCCTGATTGCGCTGAAAACGTCGTACCCGCAGTTCTTTTTCAAAGGGACGCGCCGTTCACTGGAAACGCCGGATGACAAAATATATGCCTATTTCCTGAACAACGGCGATGAAACGGCTTTGGTTGTGATGAACCTGTCCAACCGGCCGAAGGATTTCGAGCTGAATGTCGAAAAATACAGCCCGGGTTCGGCGCATCTGATTTTCGGCCAAGAAGATAAAGTTCGTTTTGAACAGGACGGAAAAACGGTCGCCCTGAAAAACATGCCGGGCTACAGCACGTATGTCCTGCAATTCGACGCGTTTGATTTTTCGTCCCTCAGCAACATCCGCCCGGGCAAACGGCCGGTGGTTTTCCTGGCCGCGGACGGAACCGAACATACGGCGGCGGAACCGGCCGTTTTCCGGCTGGAGCTTCCGGAACAGGGGGCGGTTTTGCGCCTTTTCAAAGGACAGGGCAAAGTCGGCCTGATCACCTATGAATATTACGGTGAAAACGAATTCGCCACGACGTTCAAAGACGAATTTGACACATCGGCGGGCGACGTTCTCGTACCCGTTTTCCCGGGTCGCTCGAATGCAGTCATCTTCCCTGTGCCGGGCACCCGATTTGCTCTGGAAAAGACAGCGCCCGCGTCGGTTTTTGACGGAAAAGTCAGCAAAAAGGCCGAAGCCCCTCAAAATGTCAACCTCCGGGCTTTCCATGCCGGTAAGGACGATAATTTCTGGTATTTCAAGGTCGACCGCAAGGACTATGCCCTGCCAATGAACGGCGGGCTGGATTTCGCCCTTCTGATCAACAACGGCCCGCATTCACAGGGGACGGAGGAACTGTCCTTCTGGCGGCTGCCGTTCGTTCAGTCGAACCTTCCCATTGACGGCTTCATCCTGTACGAACGCCACATCCAGACGGCGCGCATCCAGACCGGTATCAACCGCATGCGCTTCATGGGCATTAATATCCCGGATAAGCTGATCGCCTTTGAAACGCCGGACGCATTTTATGCCATGGTCGCGCGGACACTGCTTCCCCTCGACCGGTACAACATTGCGCCGATCGTATGGAGCGCCAACGGAAACTGGGGCGACACGCCACCGGACGGAAAGCCGGTTCCCATTGTCGAACGCCTGCCTTTCAATCCGAACAAAACATATGAGCCCAGCGGCGTTTCCAACTATCTGACCGTCGAGTGACGCATGGAAAACAATAAAAACAGAATTCTGCTGATTGCCGCCTTTTTCTGGTTCGTGCTGTTTCTGATTAACTTCGGGCACGGCGCGGGATGGTCGGGGGTTTATTCGATTTTAATCAAGGAAATCGGTTCAGCCTCCCTGTCCTACTTTTTCCTGTTTTCCGCTCTGGGCGGATTTGCCCTGAATGTCGCCCTGATGTTTTTTGCCGACCTGCTGAGCAATGAACGCCTGGTTCAGACGTCGTTCATGATCATCCTGCTGGCCGACCTGTGGGCCATCCATGCCGGGGATGTTCTGGGTGAACCGGCCTACAAGACTCTCCTTATTTTCCTGGCGGTTCTGATTATTGCGGTACCGTCCGTTTTCATCATTCAGACGTGGAACCTGATCAACAAAACGTTTTCCCCCAAAAGTGCGGCCAACGTCTACCCGATCCTGATCACGGCTCCCCTCATCGGAAGCATCATGGGCGGGGCAACGGCTCATCGTCTGCCGAAATACTTTGCGACGGATCAGTTGCTGGTTACGTGGATTGTCTGCATTTTCCTGGCGATTATCACGACCTTCCTTCTGAACCGGCATCTCAAGGCCGGAACGGTTCCGGCGCCGAAGGAAAAAATCGACCGTTCAGCGCTTGTCGATAATTTCAAAGAAGGCCTGCGGCATTATAAAACCTCGGCGTTTGCCCTGGATCTGAGCGTCGTTTTCATGTCGTTCTGGCTTGTGTGCACGATCATTGATTTCTGTTATGCCCAGACGCTGGAAAAAACGTACTCTTCTTCCGAAGAAATGGCGTCGTTTTATGGCGGCTATGTGACGGCAGCCAGCATTACGGCCCTTCTGATTCAGACGTTCCTCGGTTCAAAGCTTTTAAAAAAGATCGGCGTGCGGTGCGGCTTCATGTTTCTGCCGACCTCACAGCTGCTCTGTTTCCTGCTGATGCTGACGTTTCCCGGCCTGTGGCCCATTGTGGCGGCCATGTACATGCAGACCCTGATTGGTATGTCGATACAATCCAACTCGGTTCAGGTGTCGTACAATATTTTTGCCTCTTCGGTTCGGGGAAAGATCCGCACACTTCTGGAAGGCGTCATCAATCCTCTGGGCGGTGTGATCGCCTCGCTGATCATCATTGTGCTGAACAGACTTCAGAAAGACGGCGGCTTTGCCGTTGAGAGCGTTCTCCCGGCGTTTGGCGTCTTTTTTTCGGCGGCCTGGCTGTTTTCGACCTTCCGGATTCGGAAAAGCTACCTGAAGGAAATCCAGTGGACGTATGACCACGGGAACGCGCAGGATAAGAAAGACGCCCGTGAAGCCATTCAGATTGAACGTCAGGCCATGGGCGGAAGCGGCATTCCCGAAAATATGGTGAAAGAAATCTCCGACGGGGAATAAAAAAACGCCGGCGTTCAGGAGCCGGCGTTTTTTATTGAACTGTTTTTTATTTTCCGACGCACACATGAACCGGGCGGTCGTCGTCATCGGCCAGACGGCGCATCGCGTCACAGTAATCACACCAGCCGTCCATCGATTCGCACAGCAGGCGCTGAATCAGTTCGTTCAGGCCTTCGCCGTTTTCCCCCGCATGCATTTCCAGAAGGGAGTACAGAGGGTCGTCAATTCTCAAAGAAACCGTCTTTGTATGCGCTGCCGCCAATATTTACCGTCCCTGTTTTTCAAGCCCCGACAAAAGACTGTCCTTAACTTCGTTTTAAGTCCTTTGAAGCTATGGTTTGATTCTGTCCCGCATTTATTAAAAAAATGTAACCTTTTTCCAAAAAGCCCGACAAATGACGAAAAAGAAAACAAAAATCGCTTCTAAAAAGAACAAATCCGCCGAGTCGGTACAGAAAACACCAAAGCGGCCGAAAAAGCAAAAGAAAAACGTTTTTCGATTCTTTTTTTCCTTTCCGGGACGCAAAGCCCTTTTCCGATTCGTTCTGGCGGCCGGAGTCATCCTTTCCCTGGCCGTCGGGGGATACGTCACGTACTGTGCGCTGACGCTTCCGGATATCCGTAAGGCGGCCGGTACGCCGCGTGCCCCGCGCATTACGGTTCTGGCTTCGGATGGGACGGAAATTGCGTCCTACGGTGCGCAGTATGACCGTCCGGTTCGCCTTGATGAATTGCCGCCGCATGTGTATCAGGCCGTTATCGCGACCGAAGACGTCCGTTTTTTCAATCATATCGGCATTGATTTCCGCGCCATCGCCCGGGCTTTTTTCGCCAACATCGTCAAAGGCCGGAAAGCCCAGGGCGCAAGCACCATCACACAGCAGGTCGCCAAGAATCTTTTCCTGTCGAGCGAAAAAACGATCCGGCGCAAGGTACAGGAAATTCTGCTTTCCTTCTGGCTGGAACGCAATCTCAGCAAAGAACAGATTCTGACAATCTATTTGAACCGGGTCTATCTTGGGGCGGGCACATACGGCATTGAGGCCGCTGCCCGCCGTTATTACGGGATTCAGGCCAAAGATCTGAACCTGTATCAGGCCGCTGTCATCGCGGCGCTTCTGAAGGCTCCGACACACTATAATCCGCTTGTCCATCCCGAAGCCTCTGTGAAGCGGGCTCGGCTGGTTCTGGCCAACATGGCGCGAGCCGGGTTCATCAGCGCACGCGAGGGACTGGGCGCGGCTGAAACAGGCGCTGTCGCCGGGGCCCACCGCAATAAATCCGCGTTGTATTTCGCCGACTGGATTGCCGACGAGCTGGAAGCCTATATCGGTTCATTCTCGCAGGACGTCACCGTTGTCACGACACTTTCTCCGCGCCTGCAGAAGCATACGGACGCCGTCATTGCGGAAACACTGGATTCGCCGGAAGCGCGGAAAAAAAACGTCACGCAGGCGGCCGCCGTCATCATGGAACATGACGGCGCCGTCCTGGCGCTGAGCGGCGGCCGCGATTATGCCCGAAGCCAGTTCAACCGCGCCACCGAAGCCCGGCGTCAGATCGGATCGACGGTCAAGCCCTTCGTTTATCTGGCGGCCTTTGAACGCGGTGCCTCGCCGGAAGATGTCGTTGAAGACCGGCCGCTGAACCTGAACGGATGGCAACCCGGAAACGCCGGCGGAAAATACTACGGACGCATCACACTGGCGGACGCGCTGACGAAGTCGGTCAATACGGTCGCGGTTTCAACCGCCCTGAAAACCGGCGTCCGGCGCGTTCTGAAAACGGCACGGAAATTCGGAGCCGTCGGTGAAGACTGTGAAGCAAACGGCGCCATCGCTCTGGGCGTGTGCCAGACGCGACTGATTGACGTCGTCGCCGGATACGCGGCACTGGCCAACGGCGGATACGGAGTCAACCCGTACGGCATTTCCGAAATCCTGGGCGCCGACGGTTCAATCCTGTATCAGCGTTCTTCACAGGGGCGTTCACGGCTTGCCAATCCGCGCGACATTGCCCGGCTTGACGCGGTTCTGATCGACGTCATCCAGAACGGTACCGGAAAAAAAGCCAATCCCGGCCTTCTGGCCAAAGGAAAAACCGGAACCACACAGAATTATCGGGACGCCTGGTTCGTCGGCTATACACAGGATATTGCCGCGGGCGTCTGGGTCGGCAACGACGACGAAAGCCCGATGGACAAAGTCGGCGGGGGAAGTTTTCCGGCGGAAATGTGGGGAAAAATCGTCCGTGCAACCGCGCCGGTTACAATTCATACTGCGGATAACGGCCTTGCAGGACGTCGTCAATGGAGGACAGATCCTTATTGAACAGGCTGCGGTAAATCCAGTAATTCGCCATCACTTTTTTCACAAATCCCCGCGTTTCCCGCGATGGGATGCCTTCGACGAACATCAGGGGATCGTTGACGAAATCGGGTCTTTTCTGCCATTTGACCGTATTGCGCGGCCCGCAGTTGTAGGCCGCGATCGCCATCAGGAGATTACCGTCAATCGCCCGGTATTCCAGGAGCGTCCGAACCAGTTCCTGTCCCATCATCAGGTTGTAGGGGATCCGGTGCAGACGGCTCAGCTGATATTTCTGGTTCAAACGACGAGCCATCAGGCGAGCCGTCTGCGGCATCAGTTGCATCACGCCGCGCGCGCCGGCTTTGCTGAACGCCCGGTTTTTAAAACAGGATTCCTGACGGACAAACGCGTAAATCAGGGCGCGATCCACCTGCCATCCGTTTGTCGGTTTCCAGTTCGGGAACGGATAAAGAGCGCTGTCACCGTCCGGCGTTTCGATTTCACCGGTCAGCCCGGACAGGCGCACGGCCAGATCGGGATACTCCTGTATTGTTTCCGCATAGGCGATCAGATGTTTGCGCAGAGAGCGTTTTTCGGCATACAGTTTAATCAGTTCCTTTTCCGCCAGATCCATCTGGCCAATCTGAATCAAGGCGACAGCCCGGCGCCCGCCCGGCGTTTGCAGAACCGCGTCCATGTCTGCCCGTTCGACAACCGAACGCTTCCACGAATGACCGATTGACCAGCCCAGCGCCCTTTGCGCCAGAATGCCGTAGAACGAACGCGGCGAAGCCAGAGCGGCTCGGCGCAGATATTCGTTGACTTCCCGGTATTGCCCGTTTTTCATCATGGCGCGTGTTGCCCAGTAGGCGCCTGAAGACTGCAAGGTCGGGATAGAACGGGGATGGTTGGCCACCTGTCTGAAATATTTTTCCGCGTTTTCAAAATCACCGCGCCGCCACGCTGTCAGGCCCGCGACCCACGGCGCCAGCGGATTGCGTTTTTGTGCGCGTTCCAAGGGCTCTTGAATCGTCTGCCACGCCTTTTCATCCTGCCGGTCAATGAAATAGGCAAAAGCCAGAGCCGTCAAAGCGTCGTCGCGGTCATTGCGGCTCAGGTGTTTTTTCACATGCTTTTCATTCAGATGCAGCTTTGCCGCCAGCGTTTTTCCCCGCCGGATGGCGGAAGAAAAATACTGCATGGATTTGTAGACCTTCTGACGGCTTTCCGCCGGGACATAACGCACACGCTTGAAGTAAACAAGATCAATCGGATCGGCGATACGCATGGAGGTACAGGCTCCCGCCGCCATATGCGCCGCGGGATCGGAGGGCTTTTTACGGGGAACCCGGGCTTTTTGGCGGACGGCCAGATTGTAAATCTCTTCGGCCGCGGGCAGATCAATGTATTTGTTCAGCCAGCGTTCAAGCTGTTTTTTTGTCGGCGGCGGCGCTTCTTCGGATGTAAAGATATGCGCCAGGACATATCCGGCCAGCAGCTTGTCGTCAACCGATTTCAAGGTCAGTTCGGCATCGGCGAAATTTCCATTTTCCAGCAGTTCGAAAATTTGTGTGTAAAGAGCCGCATCAACAGGCGACAGCACCGCTGCCGTCTCGACCCCGTCATTTTCCGCCGACGCGGGGGGGATGAGACGTATAACTTCCTCCGCCCGGACAGATACCGCAGACAGAGCAAACAGAACAATCAGAAGGAAACGGCACAACACCGCAAGAACAGACACGGATGGTTCTCTATACGCGACAGCGGGCTATTTCACGACGATGTATTTTTCGCATTCGGTTCCGTAAATGGACCCCATGCGGCAGGATTTGACCTTCACCTGCGGTTTCGAATTCAGTGCCGGACACGTATCCGTGTAAAGCGCCAGCCCCGTGACTTCGGATGCTTTCGGTTTGATGTTGGTGAAAACCTTTTCCGTCGTATAGCCGGGCCAGGAAAATTCCATCGACAGGCGTTCGATTTCCGTATCGGTGCGGTTCTGCAGAACACGCTTCAGCGTACAGTACGTGAAACGCCCGACCTTATCCACCTTGAAATCCGTGACGTACACCCATATTTCGCCTTTGGGTTTCGGAAGGTTTGACCCCTGTGCGGATCCCTGAGCCGCGCCGTCGGGATCGCCCTGTGCCGAGCCCTGAAGGGCTCCCTGGGCAGCCCCCTGCGCACCGACCGGCCGGCGCTGATACGCGCTCCCCGGAACGGCGGTTTCCGGCTGTGCCGCCGCGCTTCCCTGTGTTCCGGCATCATTGGATCCCGAAGTGAAAGCACCGAAGGACGGCAGGTCTTCCTCGCCCGAATCTTCCAGCGGTTTGGGCCGCGGGCGGTAAACGTTGGGTCGCGGCCGTGCGGCAGCCGGCTGTGCCGCGGGCTGAGCCGGGACTGCGGCAGTGGGACGGGCTCCTGCCGCAGGTTGAGCTGCGGCGGGCTGCGCCGTTTTCCGGGCTGTGAAACCGGACGCGGATGAATCCGCCTGTTTGGTCGTGTACTGAGCGTTCGCCGCCACCGACATGCAGCAGAACAACCCGATCATTCCGAAGAAAGGACGCATATTCATAGGAAAGCCCCTTATTTTTTGACAAGCAGAAAAATTTAGAGCTATTTTACCTAAAATTATCGATTTTCCCATATAAAATTTTACATATTTCAAATCAGCAGGAGAGGACGGATGAAACAGTATTTTTTTTGCGGCGTGGGCGGAAGCGGAATGAGCTCCCTGGCTCTGGCCCTGAAAAGCGAAGGAAACGACGTCCGCGGTTCGGATCGTTCTCTGGATCAGGGAAAGACACCGGAAAAATTCGATCTCCTCAGGCAGCAGGGCATTTCGCTTTTTCCTCAGGACGGCTCGGGTCTTGACGCCTCTGCGGACGTGCTGGTCGTTTCATCCGCCGTCGAAGAAACAATCCCTGACGTCGTTCGTGCGCGCGCCTTGGATATTCCCGTCCGCCGGCGTGCTGAAATTCTTGCCGACTACCTGCACCGGCACAACGGCATTGCTGTGGGCGGCACAAGCGGAAAGACCACAACCACCGGCATGATCGGCCATATCCTGAAACAGAACGGGCTTGACCCGTCCGTCATCAACGGCGGGGTCATGCTGAATTATCCGGCTTCCCTCGGTCTTGGCAACGTCATTGCCGGACAGGGAAGCTTTTGTGTCATCGAAGCCGACGAAAGCGACGGTTCCATTGAACTGTACCACCCGGCCGTCGCGGTCGTGAACAATATTTCTCTGGATCACAAACCTGTCGAAGAACTCCGCCCCCTGTTCGCTGATTTCATTTCCCGCGCGTCCGTCGGCGCCGTCCTGAATGCCGACTGTGCGGAAACGGCGGCCCTGAAAGACCGGAATCCCAATGTCCTGACCTACTCCGTCGCCGGCGCGGACGCCGACCTGAAGGCTGAAAAGATAACGGCATCCGGAACCGGCGTCCGTTTCATTCTTGACGGCGACGAAGTCACGCTGCAGGTTCCGGGACGCCATAACGTTTCAAATGCGCTGGCGGCTCTGGCAACCGCCGAAATGATCGGTATTCCCCGTTCCGATGCTTTGAAAGCCATGGAATCCTTCAAAGGCATCCACCGTCGTCTGGAAACTGTCGGAACAACGGCGAAGGGCATTACTGTCATTGACGATTTCGGGCATAATCCGGAAAAAATCGCCGCCTCTCTCAATGCTCTGAAAGAACATGAAGGGCGCCTGATTATTATTTACCAGCCGCACGGTTTCGGCCCCACACGTATGCTCCGCGCGGGCATTGTACAGGCCTTTGACCGTGGCCTGAGCCTGGACGACATTCTGATTATGCCGGAAATCTACTATGCGGGGGGAACGGCCGCCAAAGACATTTCGGCCGCCGACCTTGTCAGGGATCTGGAGCGAACCGGAAAGCGGGTTCATTTCATCCCCGACCGAGCCAAAATCCTGCGCCTTGTCAAATCGCTGGCCGCCAAAGGCGACCGCATTGTGGTCATGGGCGCGCGCGATGATACGTTAAGCGACTTTGCCGCCGAACTCCTCAAGGCCGTGAAAGGATAAACGATGATTTTCCCTCCTCCCCTGCCCGCGGGGACGACCGTCGGCCTTGTTTCGCCGTCAAGCCCTTTGCCGGCCGGAAGCCTGGACAAGGCGACCGCCCGGCTCGAAAGCCTTGGGTTCCGTGTGCGTTTGTCGCCCGGTGTTTACGCTCAGGAACGTTTTCTGGCGGGCGACGACCGCCTGAGGGCTGCAGAGCTGAACGCTTTTTTCGAGGATGATTCGGTGGACGCCGTTTTTGCGTCACGCGGCGGTTACGGAACGCAGCGGATTCTGGAAAGAATCGATTACACCCTGATCCGCCGCAAACCGAAAGCGTTTGTGGGGCTGAGCGATACGACAGCGCTTCAGAATGCTCTTTTGACCCGTTGCGGCCTGGTTTCCTATTCGGGCTTCCTGCCGTATTCCGACGCCGGGACGGGACAGATTTCGCCCGTGACCGAAATGTCTCTGCAGGCCGCCCTGAATCATGAAGACCAGAGCTTTGCCGGTGAAACGCTCTGTCCGGGAGAAGCGTCCGGCCCCCTGATCGGAGGATGCCTCACACTGGTCTCGGGGCTTCTGGGCACGCCCTATTTTCCTGACCCCGAAGGCGCTGTCCTTGTGCTGGAAGACGTGGGTGAAGACCCGTACCGTATTGACCGTATGCTGGCTCATCTGGAACTGGCCGGGATTTTCCGGCGGGTCGCCGCTGTGGTGTTCGGAGAATTTTACAAATGCGTTTCCAAAGATTCGGCGGACGGTACAATAGACGACGTTCTGAACGAATGGGGACACCGCATCGGAAAACCTGTTCTGCGGAACATCCCCTACGGACACCAGCCCAATCACATTGTCCTTCCGCTGGGCGGCCGGGCGGCGGTTGAAAACGGTTCTCTTTACATTTCGGGAAAGGCATGAACATGAAGCCGGAACTGCTTGCCCCTGCCGGGGACGCTGAATCGGGATACGCCGCTCTTCATTACGGGGCGGATGCTGTCTATCTGGGGCTGGGACATTTTTCCGCCCGAGCCGAAGCAACGAATTTCACCCCCGAACAGTTCATATCCCTGACCTCCCATGCCCATTCACTGAACCGGCGCGTGCTCGTCGCTGTCAACACCGTCGTTTTCGATGAGGAAATCCCCGCTCTGCTTGATTCGCTGAACCTGATCCGTGACGCGAAGGCCGACGGTGTCATTGTACAGGATCTGGGCGTCGCGCGTCTGATCCGGACTTATTTTCCCGACCTGCGGCTGCACGCCAGCACACAGCTGGCTGTTCACAACCGCGCTGGAGTCGAGGCCCTGCAGGAACTTGGCTTCAGACGGGTTGTTCTGGCGCGCGAACTGACGCTGGAGGAAATCAGAGACATCCGTGCCCATGCGGGAATCGAGCTTGAAGTCTTTGTGCACGGCGCACTGTGTTACTGCTACAGCGGTCTGTGCCTGTTTTCCGCGACGTATACGGGTCGGAGCGCGAATCGCGGCAAATGCGTTTACCCCTGCCGCGAAGCCTTTGCCATGGACGGCCGGAAAAAGCATATCTTTTCGATGAAGGATCTGGCACAGGAAGCCGGCATTTCAGATCTGACCGACGCGGGAGTCGCCGCTCTCAAAATCGAGGGGCGCAAGAAAAGCCCGCTTTACGTCGCCGCCGTCACGGATTACTACCGCGCCCTCTTGGACGGAGAGAAAGATCCGGCAATCCTGCGGGAAAAGCGGGATGTCCTGCGCTGTATTTTCAGCCGCCCGACAACCGCGCTGTACCTGAAGGATCGGCACAACCGAAGCGTCGTCGATCCCGATATCGTGGGGCATCGAGGGCTTTTTCTGGGGAGGATTGAACGAGTCGTCACAGCCGACGCCGAACAACGGGCCATCCGTTTCCGGACATCCGCCCCTGTCGCCCGTTATGACGGCATACAGATCGACTTGCCGGACACGGAACGGCCCTTTGGCTTTTCGGCTGAAAAAATCCGTGTCCGGAACCGGGAAACCTTCCGAGCCGACGCCGGTGATACTCTGGAAATCGCTTTGCCGGACAAAGCCCCCTACATCCCGGAAAACGCCGCGGTTTATCTGTCCTCGGCCTCGGCGGTCAAAAGCGCCTATCCTTATCCGAAACCGAAAGACAATCCGTTCGGAAAACCGGCCGCCGTCCGCATTTCCGTCGCCGTCACACCGGACAAAGTCCAGGCCGGAGGAAATGGCGCTTCCGCTGAAATCCGCGGCTCTTTCACTCCGGAAAAAACGCCGGGCATGACGGCGAAAAGCATTCTGACCGCCTTTGAAAAAACCGCAGAGAACGGACTGGCTCTTGAAAAAATTGACATTGCCAATCCCGAAGGCCTCTTCGTTCCGCTGTCCTCGGTGAACGGACTGCGGCGCGATCTGTACGGACAGATACGAGCCTCCCTGGACGCCGGGAAACGGCACGCCGCCGAAATCCGGACAAAAACGGTGCTGGAAAAGGAAAAAGCTCCCGCACCCGACACCGGTTGTCCGGTCGTTTATCTGCTGAAAACCGATGACAGACGTCTTTTGGACGCTCTGACCGACCGGGACGCGGACCGGTTATCCGAAATTATTCTTGAACTGACGCCGCAAACAAAGGAAGAGCTTCTTCCCGCGGCACTGCGCGAAAAAATCCGATGGGCACTTCCGACGATTGTCCGGGGATGGGAATACCCGGCTCTGAAACGCAGAATCGACACACTCCTGAATGACGGATGGCGGCGTTTTGAAATCGGCAATGTATGGGGATTGGAAGCCCTGCGGGACACGGGAGCGGACATCGCCTTTGACTGGCCCCTGTATGTGGCAAATGTTCCGGCCGCGCGGGCGGCTCTGGAGCTGGGTGCGACCTCTTTTACCGTTTCGCCCGAAACGCCGCGTCCGGACGTCCTGTTTCATGCTTTTCCCGGGCAAGCGACGGCCATGGTTTATCAGGACATGCCGCTGTTCGTCAGTGAAACATGTCCCCGGGCCGCCGTAGCGGGCGAATGCCTGAAATGCGGCGGGACATACCGGAAAACCGTGTCATCGCGCTACGGCCGCTTTGAACTGGTCGCAAGGGACTGCCGCCACTGGCTTCTGAACGAACGGCCGCACATCCGCAAGGACGAAGCCGTCAAGGCCGGTGCGAAACGCCGCCGCCTTGATTTCATGCACCGCGACATATCCGCCGACAGCTTCCTTGGAATACTGCGCCGCCTGACGGAAGACTAAACCGAAACGTTTTCAGCCGGAACGAAGGGTGAATCCGTTTTCGGATGCTGTTCCGGGCGGCGGAAAAGGCGCACGCAGTTCCGGCCGTCATTCTTTGCACGGTACAACGCCAGATCCGCCTGCTTCAAAAGCGCCGACACCGTGTCCGGCGTGCCGGGATGGAAAACCGTAACGCCCGTGCTGACCGTAAAGGAGAGTTCTCTTGTCCCGACCCTGAGGCGCAGAGCCGCCGTTTTCGCGCGGAGGCGCTCGGCCGCCGCGAGAGTCTCTTCCGCGTTTGCTTCCGGCAACAGAGCGACGAATTCCTCGCCTCCCAGCCGGGCAAAGACGTCCATCGGGCGCAGTCCGGCTCGGCAGGACGCGGCAAAAGCCTTCAGAACCTCGTCGCCGATCGCGTGGCCGTAGGTATCATTGACTGTCTTGAACCGATCCAGATCAAACATCAACAGGCCGAACGGGATTTTCATCCGTATTGCCCGGGCGCGTTCCCGTTCGGCGAAATCCATGAAACAGCCCCGGTTGCACACGCCCGTCAGGATATCCGTCATGGCCAAACGGCGCAGTTCGTTTTCCATTTCCTTGCGTTTCGTGATGTCAACAAAATAAAACAGCAGGCACAGTTCGCCGTCATACGTCATCCGGACGGCGGAAAACAAAGCCCAGAACGGCGCACCGCCGCGCACGCTCAGCCGAACCTCGGCGTCTTCGACATGGCCGTCGCGCATGATGCGCCCGTACAGCCGGTGCTGTTCCAGGGGATCCTCGAACTGCAGGTAATCCCGCCGGTTCAGTACGTCTTCAGCCGAAGCGCCGTACAGTTCCGCCCCTTTGCGGTTCACGAACATCACCTGCCCGCCGCAGATGCGGATAATCACCAGAGGCGTCAGAGAAGCGTCCATGATTGAGCGGAGGGTCTCTTCCCTGTTCCGAAGTTCGGCCGTGCGTTCCTCCACGGCTTTTTCCAGATGTTCGTTCAGGTGCTGGTATTCCAGCCGTTTCCATTCCAGTTCAAACAGCAGGGCGAAAGTGCGCAGGGAGGACAGAACGATTGAAAACAGCCGCGGAGCGGTCAGTTCGGTTTTTGAACGATAGTCGTTAATGTCATATTTTTCGATGATTTCCTTTTCCGGCGCGACGTCCGGCAACCCTGTCCGCAAGACGATTCGAATCAGGTGGTTGCCCATTTTTTCCCGAATCGTCCGGACAAGTTCCAACCCGCTGGATTCCCCTTCCATAACGACATCAATCAGCGCCAGCGCCACATCCGGGTTTTCCGTCAGCGCCGTTTCCGCCTCGGCCGCGCTGAAAGCGCTCAGGAATTGAATCGGACGGCTCAGAAACTTCATGCCCTTCAAAGCCAGCCGGGTGACGCGGTGGACTTCATCCTGATCATCGACAATCAGAATTTTCCATGCCGGCTCCGGGGCGGCGCTTTTTTCCTCCGGCATGAAAAAATCATTTTCCTCTTTTTTATCCGGCTGAATCATAATTCGTGCTTTCCATCACATTTTTGTTTGAGGTTCGCGGCGTCTTGTCCTAAAATGCCTGTTCAGACTCTGGTAGTATACCTTTGTTGGAACAGTTAAGAAAGAGCGTGAAACATGATAAAATGTCCAGTACAGCCCAATGACGTTTTCCAGAAGGCAAGCGGTCTCCCCTCCAAATGGATCGTCGAAAGAATCATTGAATTCCCCGATCTGCCCCTGCACGTGCGTTTAAACGAACAGGGCGGCAACGAACGGACGGTGACGGTCGCTCTTTCAACGTTGCTTGACACGCGGCAGTGGCGTGCTTTGAAGATCGGCGGCTCTCCCGACAGCGGCGCAGAAAAATAATCCCCTTTGAAACGGAAAACTTCCCCGTTCCGATTCGCGGCGGGGAAGTTTTTTTTGTCTGCAGACCGGTTTTACTGCCAGTACCCGAACAGAGGATACTGCGCTTCCACCCGGTAATACGATCCGTTCCCGTCATGGTGCGGGTGGCTGGAAAACAGGGTGAAGTGGTCAACATAGAAATTGTCCGAACGGAACAGGCTGTGGTAGCTGAGGAATTTCTGGACGTCTTCCGCCGCCGTTCCCCGAAGCTTTGCCAGCGTCGCGTGCGCATGGAATTTATGTTTGTCGGCGCCCAGGCCATGACGGGAGACAACGCTTTCAATCTTGTCATGCAGAAAATCAAGGGCGTTGTAGTTGCTGACACCCGCCCACAGGTGACGCATCTGCGTTCCGCTGGCAAAGAAACCGACCTGCGCCATGCTCAGATCGAACGCGGGCGCCTGAATCTGGCTGAACCCGTCGTGCAGGTAGTTCGCTTCATGTTCGTCGATGTTGCCGATAAAGCGAAGCGTGATATGCAGGTTGTCTTTTTCGGTCCAACGGGCGTTCGGGACGCCGCCGCGCAGGGCGTAAAGCTGTTCCTTGATGTTTTCAGGCAGTTCAATGCCGGCGAACAAACGTATCATTTTTAACCTTCCTTGTTTCAGGACTACTCTGCCGCCGATTTTACGGCAAAAGGCTTAATTAAGTCTTTCACGCGCGGCAGAATACGGCGCACGATTTCATCCACGCCGGCCGCCGACGGGTGAAGCCGGTCAGACAGCAGAAACGTCTCATTCGCTTCGCCGGTCGCGTAATTCATGATTCCTTCCATGAAAAAAGGATACAGCGGCACACTGTATTTTTCTGAAAGACGGGGATAAATGCCGTTGAACGCCGCAACGTATTCGTCGCCCATGGAATACGGAGCAACCATCCCGGCCAGCAGGACGCGTGCGCCGGCCTTCTGCCCCGCCGCAATGATCTGCGACAGATTGGCTTCAACCTGAGCCGGATCGACGCCGCGGAACGAATCGTTCGCCCCCAGTTCAACGATCAGCGCCCGGGGCCGGCGTTCCAGAACAGACGGCAGACGCATCAGACCTCCGGCCGTTGTATCCCCGGAAACGCCCGCGTTCAGGACTGTTACATTATAACCTTCTGCCCGCAGAGCCTTTTCCAGACGCGCCGGAAATGCGGACGATGCCGGAAGATTATATCCCGCCGTCAGGCTGTCCCCCAGCACGGCAATTAAATCCGGTTCCGCCGCAAAAACAGATTGCGCCGTCCCCAGAAATAAAAATAAAATGAACGCTGCGGATTTTTTCAACAAAGGATATGCCATGCCCGTTTCCCCGATGATTGATATGGACAACGCCGAACTGACTCTTCCGAGCGCCGCCGGCGACGTGCTTATTTTACGCGGAATTTCCCTGAAAATAAACAGCGGAGAAAGCGTCAGCGTGGTCGGGCCTTCCGGCGCGGGGAAATCCAGCCTGATGATGCTGGCGGCAGGGCTGGAAAAACCGACAGGCGGACGAGTTTCTGTTGCGGGAACGGTTCTGAACGGACTGGACGAAGACCGGCTGGCGTTATTCCGGCGCCGCCATATCGGCGTTGTTTTTCAGGATTTCCACCTGATACCGTCCATGACCGCCCTTGAAAATGTTGCGGTTCCCCTGGAACTTTCCGGTGAAAAGGATGCCCGGGAGCGCGCCGCGGCCTGTCTGGAACAGGTCGGCCTGCGCCACCGTCTGCTTCATTATCCGTCCCAGCTGTCCGGCGGAGAACAGCAGCGTGTCGCCGTCGCCCGCGCCTTTGCCCCCCGGCCGGAAATTCTGCTGGCCGACGAACCGACCGGAAACCTGGACGGGCCGACCGGGCAGAAAATTACCGAACTTCTCTTCGGACTGCAGCGGCAGAACGGAACGACAATGATGCTGATTACGCATGACAGGACGCTGGCCGCCCTGTGTGAAAGAACCATCCGCATCCGGGACGGCCGGATTGATCCGGACGGCGGGGAGGATTCCTGATGGCTCTGCGAACCGTTTTCATTCACGCTTTCCGTGAAATGCGTCACGGGCTGAAAGGCTTTTTCCTGTTTCTCGGCTGTCTGACTCTCGGAGTGGCCGCAATCGCGGCTTCCGGTACCGTCAACGGCGCGGTTCAGGCCGGAATCAGGGCCGATGCCCAAACACTTCTGGGCGGAGATATGCAGGTGCGCCTGTCCTGGCGTGCCGCGAATGCAGAAGAGCAGAAGGATTTTGAAACGCTCGGCTCGGTCGCGCATCTGTCCTATCTCAGGACAATGGCGCGGGGCGGACGCGCGGGACTGATCGAGCTTAAGGCCGTTGACGGCAATTATCCTCTGTCCGGCCGTCTGGAAACGACTTCGGACGAACCGCTGTCCGCTCTTCTGGCCGGAAAGGACGGCGTTTTCGGCGGGATTGCCGACCGTGCGCTGTTGAGCCGTCTGGACATTCCGGCCGGCGGCCTCCTGAAAATCGGAAAGATATCCGTTCGCCTGCGAGCCGAAATACGCAAAGAGCCGGATCGGACGAACGCCGTTTCCATTTACGGGCCGCGCCTGATCATTTCACAGGAGGCTCTGGCGGCCAGCGGGCTTGTCCGGCCGGGAAGCCTGTATGAAAACCGTTACAATATTCGTCTTGAAAACGGGATGACGTTCAGCGGAGCCGAAAAATTCCTGAAGGAAAGGCATCCGGAAGCGGAATGGAAAATACGCGGACTGAATGACGCGGCCTCAAACATGAAGCGCTTTTTCGATGATATGAGAGCTTATCTGACGCTGGTCGGGCTGGCCTCCCTGATCGTGGGCGGCATCGGCATCATGAATGCCGTTCGAGCATGGATGAATTCGCGTCTCCGGACAATTGCGGTTTACCGGTGCGTCGGCGCTTCCCGGGCGCACCTGTTCGGTGTCAGCTTTGTCCAGATTTTCATTCTCTCCTGCATTGGGACGCTTCTGGGGACGGTTCTGGGTGCGCTGATCGGGGATTTCGGGCTGACGTTTCTGGACGGACGAGTGCCGTTTCGTCTGCGCTCGGGCGTTTACGCGGCTCCCCTTGTTCTGGCCGCGCTTTACGGTCTGCTGATTTCGCTGATTTTCTCGCTGCCGCCGCTGTCCGCGTTGGGGCGGATTTCTCCATCGCTTCTGATGCGGCGGTCGGTTCTGCCGGCAACGGCGGATCTTTCGCCGGGAGTCCTGATGGGGGTGTTCGGCGGGTGCGGTCTTCTGATCGCCCTGATCATCGGGACGACGCCTCGGCAGGTGATCGCCTTTGGTTTCATTGCCGGTGTCGCGTTGTCCTTCCTGCTGTTCCGGGGAACGGCCGGACTGATCCGCGCGGGCGCGAAGGCCGCCGTCCGGAAATACCGCATTGCTTCGCCCTCTGTCCGTCTGGGTCTGTCGAACCTGTACCGACCCAATGCCATGACAACCGCCGTCATGCTGTCGATCGGCATGGGGATGACGGCGCTGGTCACGATTGTGTCCGGCGAACAGAACCTTTCCCGTCAGATTGCGGATGACCTGCCCGAAAAGGCGCCTTCATTTTATTTCACCGACATCGGCAGGGATCAGATCGGGCTGTTCCGACGTTTAGTCACGGAAACCGGGAACACTCTGATTTCCGAAGCGCCGATTGCCCGCGGGCGCATTACGGCTTTGAACGGCCGGCCTGTCAATGTTGACGCGGTTCCCCGTGACGTCCGGTGGGCTGTCAACAGTGACCGCGCCTTGACCGAAACCGGCCCGATGTTCAGGGACACCGTTGTAAAGGAAGGCCGCTGGTGGCCCGAAAATTACGCGGGGACACCGCTTGTCTCTGTTGAATCCAAAATCGCGGAAGGGCTTGGGCTGGCGGCAGGTGACACGCTGACAGCCAATATTCTGGGGCGCGAAATTACGGCTTCCGTCGCCGGGACGCGTGCGGTTAACTGGGGCACGATGCAGATGAACTTCGCGTTTATTTTCAGCCCGGGAACGTTTGAAGGGCTTCCCTACATGTGGATTGCGACGGTTCGCTCGCCGAATGTGGCGGCAGAGGACGCGCTGGAGGAAGCCGTTGCGGACGCGATGCCGAACGCCGCGCCGATCCGTCTGCGTGAAGTGGCGGACAGCGCGTCGGAAATCATGAAGACGACCGGAAAAGCTGTCCGTTGGGCGTCGCTGTCCGGTTTGCTGGTCGGGCTGATGGTTTTAAGCGGCGCGATGCTGGCCGGACAGGCTCGGCGTATCCGGGAAGCCGTCATTCTGAAAGTTCTGGGGGCGACGCGAATGGATATTTTCAAAGCCTATCTGGTCGAATTCGGGCTTCTGGGTTTTTTAAGCGCCCTGATTGCCTGTTTCCTGGGCAGTCTGGCCTCCTATGCGGTCATTACGGGCGTGATGGGGCTGAACTGGACGTTCATGCCCGCGACGGCCGCGGCCGTTGTTGTGTCCTGTACGGCTGTAACGCTGTGTGTCGGCTTTCTGGGAACCGGACAGGCGCTCGGAACACGGGCTTCAGGCTACCTGCGTCGTGATTGAAATACAAATGAAACGTTGACTTTCGGCCTCTTTTTTCAGAAAATAAGAAAAAACAAGAGGCCTTTATGCTTGATGCACAGTCAATTAATTTTAAAAACGAAAAAGCCGTCAAAGAACTTTTAAACCAATGGGAAGCCGCCGCGCTGGTCGAACAGGCACAGGATCTGAAATCCTGTATGAACCTGCGCAACGTTGTTAAATCCATGGAAAAGACAATCGCGACAGAGCTGCTGAAATCCAAGGATAATCCCGAAAAATGGCTTGAGCTGTACAGAACCCACCTGGTTCTGGAACAAAAAATCACGGATCTGGGCGGAAAGGCGTCTCAACCCACGAAAGAGCAGGTTCTGTTCGACACGATCCTGTCCCTGGTTGTCCGGGGCGTCATGCATGAACAGCTGGATATTGACCCGGAGGAAGACGGGATTGACCTGACCGAAATTCTGGACGGCATGGATCCGCCGGCGGATTATTTTGATCAGGAGATTGAAAAAAATGACGATTTTCAGGCCGCGATGGACGAGGCATCTTCCA
>ENA-UOJC01001779-UOJC01001779.1-human-gut-metagenome-genome-assembly--contig:-C104-NODE-1779-length-26769-cov-12.729093_pt1 | contig 26769 bp, 30 predicted proteins | sample MGYA00242339_ERZ723886 | MGnify/ENA metagenome assembly ERZ723886 | reverse complement strand
GTGCGTCCCATTGGACGCTGAATGGCAGCTATGATGATAGCTGGGCAATGCACCCCCCATTTTCTTTTCGGTCTTGCCGAAAAGAAAACGGGCCGTGCACGGTCCAAAAGAAAAGGCGCTTTGCGGCCAAATTCCCCCTGTTCGGGGAAATTTGGCCTAAATACGGGGGTCGTGCGAATCGGGGCGGCACAAACTTGCTGGGCTTTATCCGGCTGCGCTATACGCTGGCGTTCGGTAGAAGGTTTAAGCCGCAATTTGGGACGTTGAGTGCAGGCTTGTGGGTGCATGTCGGAAGGGTTTCACCAACCGCCCCGCTACCGCTACGCGGGCTGTTCCTCCATGTTGGTGTGGCGTGTCACCCCGTAGGGCGGGGCGCCCTCGCCCCGCCGCAAAGCACCATCTCTGCACGGGCCGATGCGCACATCGGCCCATTAACACCTGCTTCGCTCCACATGCCTTCCCCTGGGGGAAGGTGGCCCACAGGGCCGGATGGAGGGGGGTCTGCTATTACCTGCGTTCTGGGCGGATGATATCCGCCCCTGCAAGATATTTCCTTACATTCTTCGGACTTTTTCCAAGGGGAACCATTTTTCCGTTTGCACCCAATGCGGGATAACGGCCCACGCGGCGGGGCGAGGGCGCCCCGCCCTACAGGAGTTGTCAATAGGCATTTCCGTAAATACTGTACCAGCACAGGTTTACAGCCCACTAGCGGCAGCGGGGCCAGAGGCGCAAGCCCTTGCGTCAAGTACCCACAAGTCTGCACCCACGCCCCTAATTGCGGCTTAAACCTTCTACCGAACGCCAGCGTATAGCGCAGCCGGATAAAGCCTGACAAGTTTATGCCGATCCCGATTCGCACGGCCCCCCGCGCACAGGCCAAATTTCCCCGAACAGGGGAAATTTCTGGCCGCAAAGCGGTTTCTCTTTGGACCGTGCACGGCCCGTTTCTCTTTTTCAAGAAAAAGAGAAATGGGGGGTGCATCCCCCCTCTTCCAGCCTGGCAGAAAAAAGGAGGGGAACTCCCGTTCCCCTCCCCGTTTTCATCAGTAGGCCACGCCCCAGTAAATATCAGTGGTACACTTCTTTCCGCACACGGGGCAGACGCCCTCGGTGCCGCTCTGGCTGAGGGGCATGCAGCGGGAGGTGACGCCGGCCCGCTCCTTCATGGCCAGCTCGCACTCCAGCGCGCCGCACCACTTGGACCGCAGGAAGCCGCCCTTGCCCTCGGCAATGGCCTTGGCCTCCTCGGGGGTCTTGATGTCGAAGGTGTTCTCCTCCCGGTTCTTCAGCGCCATGGCGTACATGTTGTCGTGGACGGCATCCAGCAGCTCCCGGACCTTCTCCTCCAGCTCCGCCAGGGCCACGACCACCTTTTCGCCGGTGTCCCGGCGGGCGATGACGCACTGTTCCTTCTCCATGTCCTTGGGGCCGATCTCCACCCGCAGGGGCACGCCCTTCATCTCGTACTCGGCGAACTTCCAGCCGGGGGAGTTGTCGGAGTCGTCCATCTTGGCCCGGATACCGGCGGCCTTCAGCCGGTCCCGCAGAGCCGCGGCGGCGTCCAGAACGCCGGGCTTGTGCTGGGCCACGGGGATCACCACCGCCTGGATGGGAGCCACCCGGGGCGGCAGCACCAGGCCGTTGTCGTCGCCGTGGGTCATGATGATGCCGCCGATCATGCGGGTAGAGACGCCCCAGCTGGTCTGGTGGGGGTGGTGGGGCTGGTTGTCCCTGCCGGCAAAGGTGATGTCGAAGGCCTTGGCGAAACCGTCGCCGAAGTAGTGGCTGGTGCCGGCCTGGAGGGCCTTGTGGTCGTGCATCATGCACTCCACGGTGTAGGTCTCCTCGGCGCCGTTGAACTTCTCCTTGTCGGTCTTGCGGCCCTTGATAACGGGCATGGCCAGATAGTTTTCCATGAAGTCCGCATAGACGTTCAGCATCTGCATGGTCTCTTCCCGGGCCTCTTCCTCGGTGGCGTGCATGGTGTGGCCCTCCTGCCACAAAAACTCCCGGTGGCGCAGGAAGGGACGGCTGGTCTTCTCCCACCGCAGGACGGAGCACCACTGGTTATACAGCTTGGGCAGGTCCCGCCAGGAGTGGATGATGTTGGCATAGTGCTCGCAGAACAGCGTTTCAGAGGTAGGGCGGATGCACAGGCGGTCCTCCAGCTTCTCGCTGCCGCCCATGGTGACCCAGGCGCACTCCGGGGCGAAGCCCTCCACATGGTCCTTCTCCTTCTGGAGCAGGGACTCGGGGATCAGAACGGGCAGGTACACGTTCTCGTGGCCCGTCTCCTTGAAGCGGCGGTCCAGCTCCGCCTGGATGTTCTCCCAGATGGCGTAGCCATAGGGGCGATAGATGAACATGCCCTTAACGGAGGTGTAGTCGATCAGCTCAGCCTTTTTACAGACGTCGGTGTACCACTGGGCGAAGTCCACGTCCCGGGCGGTGATGGCGTCCACTTGTCTCTTATCCTGTGCCATAGTCTCAAATCCTTTACCTTTATATCAAATGTCGCAAGCGCGGTTTTCACTGGATTCCTATTGTATCCATTCCGGCGAAAAATGTCAACCGTCACTGTTTCGCGATCTCACCGCGGCCATCCCTTTTTGAAACGTCCCGAACGGAGGGCCAAAAGCCGGGATTGAGCAAACTGCGGCAATTAGGGTATTACCTTTCTATTTACTTTTTCCGTCGGCCGTGCTATTCTTAATCCCATGGAACCGTATGAACTGATCCGCTCCCGCCGGAGGACCCTGGCGCTGGAGATCACAGCCGACTGCCGCGTGCTGGTGCGCGCGCCGCTGCGGCTTTCAAGGGAACGCATCGACGCGTTCGTGGAGGGCCACACCGCCTGGATCGAAACGCATCTGGCGCGGCAGCGGCAAAAAGCCGCCTCCGCCCCACCCGCCCCCACACCGGAGGATATCGCCGCCCTGAAAGCCAAGGCCCGGGCCGTCCTGCCGGGAAAAGTGGCCTACTGGAGCGAAAGAATGGGCCTGGTCCCCACCGGGCTGAAAATCACCACGGCCCGGAAGCGCTACGGCAGCTGCAGCGGGAAAAACAGCCTGTGTTTCTCCTGCTTTTTGATGAACTGCCCGGAGGAGGCCGTGGACCTGGTGGTGGTCCACGAGCTGTGCCACATCCGGGAGAAAAACCACGGCCCCCGGTTTTACGCCCTGCTGGAGCGATACCTGCCCGACTACAAGGAACGAAAGAAACTTTTGAGATAGGAGCCACACATATGGACAAGCTGAACCTCACACAACTGCTGGAGAGCAACCCCTACCCCGGCCGGGGCATCGTCCTGGGCCGCACCGCCGACGGCAGACAGGCCGTCGCCGCCTACTTCATCATGGGCCGCAGCGAGAATTCCCGCAACCGGGTGTTCACCGTCACCGACGACGGCATCCGCACCGAGGCCCACGACCCCTCCAAGATGACCGATCCCAGCCTCATCATCTATCACCCTGTCCGCCAGGTGGGCCGGGGCCTCATCGTCACCAACGGCGACCAGACCGACACCGTGCGGGACGGCCTGCTGGCGGGCAAAACCTTTGCCTCCTCCCTCCACACCCGGGAGTTTGAGCCGGACGCCCCCAACTACACCCCCCGCATCTCCGGCCTGCTGTCCCCCGACGGCAGCTTCAAGCTGTCCATCCTGAAGTCCGCCGACGGCGATCCCTCCTGCTGCCACCGCTATTTCTACACCTACGATCACCCCCTCCCCGGCGAGGGCCGCTTCATCCACACCTACATGGGCGACGGCAGCCCCCTCCCCTCCTTCGAGGGCGAGCCGGAGCGGGTGGCGCTGGACGCCCCCGACGCCGAGACCCTGGCGGACCAGATGTGGAACGCCCTGAATCCGGACAACAAGGTGTCGCTGTTCGTGCGGTACACCGATCTGGAGACCGGCGCATACCGGCAGGTCATTCGGAACAAATTCTAAAACGCGCAAAAGCCCCCGGCTATGCCGGGGGCTTTTTTCGGTCCCGGACAGGATTTTTTCAAAAAACAGTTGACTAAGTCCACCAATTGTCGTATACTCCAAATAGTGGACTTAGTCAACTATATCAAACAGGAGGCATCTGATGGACGCAGACCGCCATGCCGCGCGGGAGGCCGCCGTGTCCCGCATCCGGACGTTCACCCGGTTCTATATGCCCACCTTCGAGCTGCTGGGCAATCACTATCTGGGCTCATCGTACTCCGCCACGGAGGCCAGAGTTCTGTTTGAGCTATACGAGCACGGCGGCTGCAACGCCGCGTACATCGCCAAGGCGCTGCATCTGGACAAGAGCTATCTGAGCCGGATCATCAAAGGCCGCGAAAAGGACGGCCATCTGACCCGGACGGCATCAAAGACCGACTCCCGGTCTTTCCAGCTTCACCTGACGAAGCGGGGGACTGCCCTGACCGAGGAGCTTATCGAAAAGTCCAACCAGCAGATCAGCGCCGTCATCGGTCCGCTGGCGCCGGACGATTGCAGGGCGCTCATCGACGCCTTTGACGTCATCACCGGCATTTTAAAAACATGCGGTCCCCAAACAGCCGCCGGAGAGGAGCCTATTCCATGAACATCGTACCCTATGATCCCAAGTACAAGCAGGCCTTCATCGCGCTGAACAAGCAGTGGATCAACGAAATGTTCACCCTGGAGCCGGAGGACCTGGCCGTGCTGGAGGGCATCGAAGCGTCCCTGGCCCAGGGCGGGCAGGTCTTTTTCGCCGTGGACGATCAGGACGAGGTCCTGGCGGCCTGTATGATCGCCCCTCTGCCCAACGGAGAGTGGGAGATCGAAAAGTTCTGCGCCCGGGGCATGTATACCGGCACCGGCGCCGGGAGCGCCTGTCTGAAAGCCTGTCTCGACTACGCCAGGGAGCGGCGGGCGGAAAAAGTCGTCATCGTCTCCAACCGCAGGTGCGTCCAGGCCCTTCACCTGTACCGGAAGTTTGGCTTTGTCGAGATCCCTGTGGACAGGGAGAAATTCCCCTTTGACCGGGCCGACATCGCCTTTGAACAGGTCTTCCACTACGAATAAGCCCCAAAAGCAAAAGCCCCGCCGGCTATCCGGCGGGGCTTTTTAGGCTTCTCACGCCCTGGGGCTGGTGTCCCGGTCCACCGGGACGTCGGGGCGGCGGGCCCGGATGCGGTCCAGCACCTTGTCCGCGCTGGACTGCTTTTCAAACAGGTAGTTCTGGTAGAACTCCCCGTCGTAGCACAGCCGGAGGCACACCATGGGGATCTGCTTGCCGCAGGTGCCGGTGACGCTGATGCCGGTATTCTTGGTCCAGACCTGGTTCAGCGCGGCAAAGGGGATATATTTGCTGCCGGGAAACGCGGAGATATACATGGCCTCGCCGCTGACGCGGTACTGCTCCACCTTTTTGGCGGCGCGGTAATCCTCGGCGGCGTTTTCCAGCTCACACTGCTGGGACATGGACTTCACAGGAAACAACGGCATTTTATCTTTCCCCCTTCTGTTAAGAATCCGCTAATTTTCTATAGCATACCGTTTTGGAAGCACATATAATATGGCAAATGCAACATTTTAACAAAAAATCAGCCGCCGGAAAAAACAGCGTGTGCCTAAAAGGCACACGCTGTTTGGGGCAAATACGCTTATTCTCCCATGGGAGCGCCGCACTGGGGGCAGAATTTGCTGTCGGACACCGCGCCGCAGATGGGGCAGGCCTTCTCGCCGGCCGCGGGCGCGGCCTCGGGAGCCTCCTCCTTGGCGGGCTTGCCGGCTTCCAGCTCCGCGATCTTCGCCTTGGAGGCGTTGACGGCCTCCACCATCTCCCGCACGGCGTCGGGGATCTCACCCTCGTACTCGTTGACGAACCACTCGCCGATCACGCGGTAGTTCTTCTCGATCTCCTTCTGCTCACCGGCGATGGCGACGTTGATCTTCACCAGCTCGGCGGCATCCTTGGTCTTGTCGGCGGCCAGGTTTGCCATGTCCTTTGCCTTCTTGGTCAGTTCATCGATAGAAAACGCCATGTTGGAAATCCCCTTTCATATACAGCCTTCCGGCCTGTTTTCAACGCGTTTGATCCTCGCTCACTGAGGATAAGCCCAGTATAGCGCACTTTTTTTCAAAACGCAACCGGCTTTCCATTTGTTTACACATCGTTTTCAATCCAGCTCCGGGACCGCTCCACCGCCCGCCGCCACTGGGCGTAGTCGGCGGCGCAGTCCGCCTCCTTCCGCTGGGGCCGGAACAGGTGCTGGCTGCGGCGCAGGCCCTCCAATTCTTCAAGGCCGCTCCAGACCCCCGCCGCCAGGCCCGCCAGGGCCGCGGCGCCGAAGGCGGTGGTCTCCACCTGGGCGGGCCGGTCCACCGGCAGCCGCAGCAGGTCCGCCTGGGTCTGCATCAGGATATCGCTGACCGACGCGCCGCCGTCCACCCGCAGGGTGGTGATGGGGCAGGGGGCGTCGGCGTTCATGGCCCGCACCAGGTCCGTCACCTGGAAGGCGATGGCGTCCAGCACTGCCCGGGCGATGTGGGCCCGGGTGGTGCCCCGGGTCAGGCCCACGATGGTCCCCCGGGCGTACATGTCCCAATAGGGTGCGCCCAGGCCGGTGAAGGCGGGCACCACGTACACGCCGCCGGCGGAGGGCACGCTCTCCGCCAGCCGGTCGCACTCCGGCGCCGTCCCGATCAGTCCCAGCTCGTCCCGCAGCCACTGGATGGTGCTGCCGGCGTTGAACACGCTGCCCTCCAGGGCATAGGCGGTCTCGCCCCCCACGGACCAGCCCACGGAGGTCACCAGCCCCGCCTGGGAGCGCACCGCCTGGCCGCCCACGTTCATCAGGGTGAAGCAGCCGGTGCCGTAGGTGTTCTTGGCCTGGCCCGGCGTGAAGCAGGCCTGGCCGAACAGGGCCGCGGGCTGGTCCCCCGCGCTGCCGCAGATGGGAATGCCCGCCAGGTCCTCCAGGCCGGGGATGTCCGGGGCCACCGCGCCGTAGGCCTCGCTGTTGGGCCGGGGCTCCGGCAGCAGCTGCATGGGAATGCCCAGGGCATGGCACAATTCCTCGTCCCACTGCAGGGTGTGGATGTTGAACAGCATGGTCCGGGAGGCGTTGGAGTAGTCCGTCACATGGGCCCGGCCTCCGGTCAGGTTCCAGATCAGCCAGGAGTCCACCGTGCCGGCGCACAGCTCCCCCTGCTCCGCCCGCCGCCGGACGCCGGGGACGTTGTCCAGTAGCCACTTGATCTTGGTGCCGGAGAAGTAGGCGTCGATCAGAAGGCCCGTCTTGTCCGCCACCGCACCCCCCAGGCCGTCGGCCTTCAGCCGGTCGCAGATGGCGGCGGTGCGGCGGCACTGCCAGACGATGGCGTTGTGCACCGGCTGCCCGGTGGCGCGGTCCCACAGGATGGTGGTCTCCCGCTGGTTGGTCAGCCCCAAGGCCGCGATCTGCTTGGGGTCGATGTGGGCGGCGTCCACCGCCTCCGCCAGGGCCCGTTTCTCCGTGGCCCAGATCTCCATGGGGTCGTGCTCCACCCAGCCCGGCTGGGGGTAGATCTGGCGGAAGGGATGCTGGGCCCGGGCCACGATCTCCCCGGCCCGGTTGAACAGAATGGCCCGGGAGCTGGTGGTGCCCTGGTCCAGGGCGGCGATATAGGTCTCCATAGGCGTCCTCCTCTGGTATTTTTCGCCGGAGTATGGTATCATGATGGCAATTATATCACAGGGAGGCTGGATTTTCCATGGTGAGAAATGAATTTACCTTCCCCTCCGCCGACGGCAGAACCGCCATCCACGCGGTGGAGTGGCTGCCGGAGGGGGATGTGCGGGCGGTCCTGCAGATCTCCCACGGCGTGGCGGAGTACATCCTGCGGTACGAGCCCTTCGCGGAATACCTGACGGCCCGGGGCTTTGCCGTGGCGGGCCACGACCACCTGGGCCACGGCGGCTCCGTGGCGGAGGGGGCGGCGCGGCTGTACTTCGGCCCCAGGGGCAGCTGGAGCTGGGTGGTGGATGACCTCTACACCCGCCGCCAGCTGGCCGGAAAGCGCTTCCCCGGCGTGCCCTGTTTCCTGCTGGGCCACTCCATGGGGTCCTTCCTGGCCCGGACGTATCTCATCCGCTATCCCGGCACGGTGGACGGCGCCGTCCTCATGGGCACCGGCCAGCAGTCCCCCGCCCTGATCGCCGGGGGCAGGGCCGTGGCCGCGGCGGAGAGCGCCCGCATCGGCGAGGACAGAGCCAGCCCATTGGTGGAAAAGCTGGCCTTCGGGGCCTACAACAAGCGCTTCGCCCCCAACCGGACATCAAACGACTGGCTGTCCGTCAGCACGGAGAACGTGGACCGCTATCTGGCGGACCCCCTGTGCGGCGGCACCCCCACCTCGGGGCTGTTCCGGGAGATGCTGGGGGGCCTGACCTTCATCGCAAAGCCGGAGAACCTGAAAAGGATGAACCTGAACACCCCCGTCCTCTTTATCTCCGGGGAGATGGACCCGGTGGGGGACTGCGGCAGGGGCGTGAAGAAGGCGTTCCGCAGCTTCCAGAAGGCGGGTGTCCGGGATGTGTCCCTCCAGCTCTATCCGGAGCTGCGGCATGAGATCCTGTGCGAGGACTGCCGGGAGACGGTGTACGGGGATATTTTTCAATGGCTGGAGGCCCGGATCCCTGTGCGCGTGTAAAAACGCCCTTCCGCCGGATGACGGCGGGAGGGCGCCTCTTCATTGAAGGGCGCTGCAACAAGCGGTCGACCCTAGATCGTTAGTTTAGCAAAGCTAAAGAAACCGCCACTTGGCCGAGTGGCGGTTTCTGCTTTTTACGATAATCGTCACGGTGAACCGTCCGATATGTAACGTAATCCGCATGGCTCCACCCCCTTTCGGGGTATGTGTAGCCGACATCTCGGCCTAAGAGCCGCCCTGCGGGCGGTTGGCCTCGAAACGTGTCTGCGGACACAGCGCCTGCCGTATGCGGACAGCCCCGCTTTCCCAAGGGAAAGCGGGGCTGTTTCTGTCACAATATGGGTATTTCGTCAAATCACGCCCGCTTCCAGCTGGCGCCGCCCTTGACATCGGTGATCTCAATGCCCTGGGCCTTCAGCTCATCCCGGATGCGGTCGGCCTCGGCGAAATTCTTGGCCTTCTTGGCCTCGTACCGCTGCATGACCAGGGCGTCGATGGCGGGGTCGCCCTCGCCGGTGACGGTATAGCCCCCCTCGGTCTTCGCCGCCTGGGCCGCCTTGGCGTCCTCGGCCCGTTTGGCCGCCGCCTTTTCCAGCAGGCTCAGGCTCAGCACAGTGTCGAAGTCCCCGATCAGGGCCAGCTTGGTGGCGTCGCTGGTCTTTGCCTTCAGCACGTCGAAGATGGATGTCACGCCCATGGAGGTGTTCAGGTCGTTGCCCATCTGCTGGAGGAATTTGGCCTTGTATTCGTCGAATACCGCCTGATCCACGTCCCCGTCCTCCGGCTTCAGGGCCGCGATGCGCCCAACCAGCTTGTTGTACGCCGCCACGGCGTTGTCCAGGTTCTCATAGCTGAACACCAGCGCCTTGCGGTAGTGGCTCTGGAGGCAGAAATACCGGTAAGCCAGGGGATCGTAGCCCTTGCTCTCCAGCAGGGAGACTGTCAGGAATTCGCCCTTGGACTTGCTCATCTTGCCGTCGTTGGTGTTCAGGTGGTGGACATGGAACCAGTGGGAGCACCAGGGATGGCCCAGGTAGCTCTCGGACTGGGCGATCTCGTTGGTGTGGTGGGGGAAGGCGTTGTCCACGCCGCCGCAGTGGAGGTCCAGGTACTCGCCGTTGTACTTCATGGAGATGCCGGAGCACTCGATGTGCCAGCCGGGATAGCCCACGCCCCAGGGGGAGTCCCACTTCAGGGCCTGATCCTCAAACTTGGACTTGGTGAACCAGAGGACGAAGTCGTTCTTGTTGCGCTTGTTGGTGTCCTCCTCCACGCCCTCCCGGACGCCCACGGCCAGATCCTCCTCGTCGTGGTCGTTGAAGACGTAATAGCGGCTGAGCTTGGAGGTGTCGAAATACACGTTGCCGCCGGCAAGATACGCGTAGCCGGTGTCCAGCAGTTTGGAGACGATCCTGATATAGTCGTCGATCAGGCCGGTTGCGGGCTGCACCACGTCAGGGGTCTTGATGTTCAGCTTGCGGCAGTCGTCGAAGAACGCGTCGGTATAGAACTGGGCGATCTCCATGACGGTCTTGTGCTCCCGCTTGGCGCCCTTGAGCATCTTATCCTCGCCCTCGTCGGCGTCGGAGGTCAGGTGGCCCACGTCGGTGATGTTCATGACGCGGTTCACGTCGTATCCGGCGTAGCGCAGGTACTTCTCCAGCACGTCCTCCATGATATAGGAGCGCAGGTTGCCGATGTGGGCAAAGTGGTACACCGTGGGGCCGCAGGTGTACATCTCCACATGGCCGGGGGTGTGAGTCTTGAATTCCTCTTTTTTATGGGTCGCCGAATTGTAAAGATACATTTCAGGCTGTCCTTCCTTTCTGGTTTTGTATATGCGTCAGAGCTTTGATCTGTCTTTCCAGGTCTTCGATGCGCTTGGACATGGCCACCAATTCATCCACCACCGGGTCGGCCACATGGATCTGGTCCACATCGTCGGCATAGTAGACGGGCTTGCCGTTGTGCCGGACCACCCGGGCGGGAACGCCCACGGCGGTGCAGCCCGGCGGCACCTCGCCCAGCACCACGGCGCCCGCCGCGATGCGGGCGTTGTCCCCCACGGTGAAGGGGCCAAGCACCTTGGCGCCGGAGCCCACCAGCACGTTATTGCCCAGGGTGGGGTGGCGCTTGCCCTTATCCTTTCCCGTTCCGCCCAGGGTCACTCCCTGATACAAAAGGCAGTCGTCGCCGATCTCCGCCGTCTCGCCGATGATGATGCCCATGCCGTGGTCGATGACCAGCCGGCGGCCGATGGTGGCGCCGGGGTGGATCTCGATGCCGGTCCAGAAGCGGCTCCACTGGGAGACGCAGCGGGCCAGGAAAAAGCGGCGGCGGCAGTACAGCCAGTGGGCCGCGCGGTGGTAGAGCACGGCGTGGACGCCGGGATACAGGAGAAAGATCTCCAGCTTGCTGCGGGCCGCGGGGTCGCGGCGCTGGTAGGCGGCCAGCAGGCCGCCCAGACGGGTCACTCGTTTTGCCATATTGCATTACTCCTTGTGCCGGCCGGGAGGCAAACAAAAGCGCCCCCCGTACCAAAGTACGAGAGGCGACGAATCGCGGTTCCACTCTCTTTTATCACTCAAGGAAGGTCCTTGACGCGGACCAGGCGGAGGGCTTCCACATCCCCCGCGCTCCCGGACGCACTTCGCAGTTCCCGCCGCAGGCGCGCTTGCAGCCGGTGACGCGCCCTCTCTGTTCTTTGGGTGGACTGTTACTCTTTCCGTTCATCACGCTATTCACTTATATCCAAGTATATTAGCAGGATTTGTCCGGGGTGTCAAGGGCTGATTTTCCCGGCGCCCGCTCCCGCAGGAACACCAGCCGGCCCGGTGCCGACGCCTCCGGGACATAGCGGTAGTTCAGGCCGTCAAAGCACTTCACATCCTCCAGGCTCCGGGCCCGGGTCTGGGCCAGAAAGCGCACCATCTCCCCCCGGGCCATTTTCACGTACACGCCCTTTTCCACCCAGCCGCTGCCGGTGGTCTCGCCGAAGATCACGTCCGCCATCCGCGTCCCGGAGGGCAGGTGCCGCCGGACGGCCCTGGCGTACTCCTCGCTGGCCAGGTTCAGGATCAGGTCCGTCTCCGCCCCCAGGCATTCCGCCAGACGGCCGCCCCAGAAATCATATAGATCCCGGCAGAACTCCGTCCGCAGCTTCGCCTGCATCTCCAGGCGGTAGGGCGTCACACCGTCCAGGGGCCGCAGCAGCCCGTAAAAGCCGGAGAGGATCCGCAGGTGCTCCTGGATTTCCTCATAGTCGTCCTCTTCCAGGACGTTTGGGGCCATGTACTGGTACTGGATGCCCTGATAGGCCAGCAGGGCCGGGGTCAGGTCCCGCCGCAGATCCATGGCCTGATACCGCTCATAGTTCTGTTTTGCCAGCTGGTCGTTGCACTCGAGCAGCTTTTTCAGCGCCCCGTAGTCCAGCCCCCGCAGATGGGCCAGCAGCCGCTCCGTCTCCGGCAGGAAGTCCGGCAGCGCCCGGGGCGGCAGAAAATCCCGCTCCCGGCGCATTTTCTTGGCGGGTGAAATGATCCAGCGCATCCGTCACCCCTGTTCCGCGGGCCAGAGGATATCCCTGGCCACCGGCGTGTAGAACAGCCGCTCCACCTCGGCCCGGTCCCGGGTCTGGCCCAGTATCCACATCAGCTTGGCCGCCACCGCCTCGGTGGTCATGTCATAGGCCTCCAGCACGCCCAGGCCGTTTTTCAGCACGTGGCCCACGTGATAGACCCCCAGGTCGCTGCCCTCGCTGGCCACCTGGGTGGTCAGGACGATGATCCGCCCCGCATCCATCCATTGGCGGATGCAGTCGTAAAACCCGCCGGCCTCCGGCAGGCCGCCCACGCCGAAACTCTCGATGATGAGGGCGTCGTTCCGCTCCAGCAGGAAGTCCGCCTGGGCCCGGTCCGCGCCGGGCAGCAGCTTCAGCAGGGCCACTTTGTCGTCCAGGGTATCGTAAAAAACAGGGGCCGCCCCGCAGTCCTGGCGGATGTAGCGCAGCAGCACGCCGTCCCGCAGGACGCCCAGATAGGGGTAGTTGATGCTGGAAAACGCCTGGAAGCTCTTGGAACGGGTCTTTCTGGCCCGGGTACCCGGGATCACCTTGTGGTCGAACACGATGGAGACGCCGGGCATGTCCTCCGCCGCGCAGCGGAAGGCGTCGGTGAGGTTTACCTTGGAGTCCGTGGAGTCGAAGCCGATGGGCTTCTGGGCCCCGGTGAGGACGATGGGCTTGGGGCTGCCCTGCGCCAGATAGCTGAGAGCCGCCGCCGTATAGGCCATGGTGTCCGTACCGTGGGTCACCACAAAGCCGTCGTAGGGGGCGTAATGCTCCCGGATGCACCGGGCCAGCAGCAGCCAGTGGCTGGGGCCGATGTTGGTGCTGTCCAGATTCAAAAGCTGGACGCAGTCCACCCGGCAGATCTCGGAGATGGCGGGGATATGCGCCAGCAGCTGCTCCGTGGTCAGCTCCGGCGCAAGGCCGCTGTCCGTCACCTCGGAGGCGATGGTGCCCCCCGTGCCGATGAGAAGGATCTTCTTCATAAAACCACCTGTCAATTGGGAATTAGGATTTAGGAATTGAACGGGATTGAGGCGCGCAGATCATTCCTCATTCCCAATTAATTGAGGTCTCTGTGGTCCAGGGCCGCCAGACCGAAGCGGGCCGCCTGGGTGACGGTCTCCCGCTCCTCCTCCGTTTGGGCCGCGCTCCACTTTGTCCGCAGCTCCCGGAGGAACAGTCCCCGGAGGGAGTCCTCCTCCGCCCGGGCCCAGATGTCCTCCGCCATGCGGGTGTGGTCCCGGATCTCCAGGGCGTAGAAGCGGTCCGCCAGCGCCTCCCGCAGGGCCGCCGCGTCCACGCCGCCCTCCCCGGTCTCGCCGGTGAGGAGGATGCGGTACAGGTGCTGGGCGGTGTCGGCGGGCAGGGCCGCCTCCACGGCGGCGCGGGGAGACTGTCCCGTCACGTCCACCTCCAAAATCTCATACCGCCGCCGGGCAAAGGGCACAAAGGTCAGGGAGACCTTTCCGCCGTCGTCCATCACGCCCTCGTAAAACCCCTTCTCCCCCAGCTCGTCGAAGCCGCGGCCCTCGGGGCAGCCGGGCCAGGCGCACAGGGTCTCGCCGAAAGTCGCCGGCTCCGCCCGCTTGTGGATGTGGCCCAGGGCCAGGTAATGCAGGCCGCTGGCGGCGATCTCCTCTTTTCGGATGGGATCGTAGCGGGCCTCGGCGCCGTCCACTTCCCCGTGAAGCAGGCCGATGTGCACCCGGCCGTCCGCCGGGGCCGCAAAGCCCGTCAAAAACCCGGATGCCTGCTCCGGCGCGGTGAAGGCCGCGCCGTGGATGGTCAGATTCCAGTCCAGCAGCTCCACCGCCGTCAGGCGGTTTTCCCGGAAGATGTACACGTTCTCCGGCCAGTCCACGGTCAGCCAGGGGCTGCCGGGGCCCACCCAGTCGTGGTTGCCGGGGGCGACGAACACCTTGGCCCGCATCTGCCCCAGGGCCTCTGCCAGCTGTTCGCCGGTCTCCCGGAACACGCTGCCGCTGTCAAACAGGTCTCCCGCCAGCAGCACCAATTCAACGCCGCGGCTGTTCACGTAATTCGCCAGCCGGAAGGCCAGCTCCCGGCTCTCCCGCCGCCGGGCCGCCGCCTGCCGGGCGGTCAGCGCGCCGAAGGCGCTGTCCAGATGGAAGTCGGCGGCGTGGATGAATTTCAGCATATCGGCACCCCTCCTCCGGTATTATGCCTGCTCCTCCGGCCGCCACGCCTTGCAGACGTCCACCCACGCCTGGAAGTTGGAGGCATACTTCTCCAGTTCCTCACAGGTCAATTCGATGGCGCTGTTGTCACTGCCGGCGGCGGGAAACACCGTCTCAAACCGCCGCAGCGACACGTCCAGATAGACCTTCACATTCTCCGGCAGGGCAAAGGGGCACACGCCGCCCACATCGTGGCCGATGAGCTGGTGGGCCTCCTCGTGGGTCAGCATCTTGGCCTTGGTGTGGAACTGGGCCTTGTAGCGGCTGTTGTCCACCTTGGCGTCCCCCGCTGCCACGATGATGATGGGCTGGTCCTCCACCTTGAAGCTCAGGCTCTTGGCGATGCGGGCGCCCTCCACGCCCACAGCCACCGCCGCCAGCTCCACCGTGGCGGAGGAGACCGCAAACTCCCGGATGCGCTCCTCGATGCCAAATTCTTTAAAATAAGCTCTCACTTTCTTGATCGACATATCTCTTATCTCCTATCTTCTATCTCTTATCTTCCTATCGGATGTCCACCCGCTCCACGGCGGTGCAGAGCCCCGTGGCGCTGTCCAGGGTGAAAATGGCGCCCTGCAGCTTGCAGGGCCCCTCCGCCGCCTTGTACCGTCCCGGCAGGCCGCCCAGAAAGCTCTCCACCGACTGCCACGGCTCGATGCCCAGCACGGACTCGATGGGCCCGGTCATCCCCAGGTCGGTGAGATAGCCGGTGCCCTTGGGATACACCCGCTCGTCGGCGGTGGGGACATGGGTGTGGGTGCCCCACAGGGCGGAGACCCGGCCGTCCAGATAATAGCCCATGGCCAGCTTTTCACTGGTGGCCTCGGCGTGGAAGTCCACCAGGGTGAAGTCCGCCTGATCCTGCTTCAACAGGGCGTCCGCCGTGGTAAAGGGGTCCGCCGCCTTCCAATCCAGGTCACAGCGGCCGATCAGGTTCATCACCCGCACCCGGACGCCGTTCAGCTCAAAGATCTCGCAGCCGTGGCCCGGGGCCCGGCCCGTATAGTTGGCGGGCCGCAGGAGCCAGGGCGTCTCGTCCAGAAAATCCCGGATCTGCATTCTGCCGAAGGTGTGGTTGCCCAGGGTCACCGCGTCGGCTCCCGCGTCGCGGATGCGCTGCGCCTGCTCCGGCGTCAGCCCCACGCCGGAGGCGTTTTCGCCGTTGACCACCGTGAAGTGGATCTGTTTCAGCTTTTGCAAAGGCCGCAGGCGCTTTTCCAGGTGCCGGAGCCCCGGCTCCCCCACCACGTCGCCCACCGCCAGAATGTGATACAGCATGTGTGTCCCTCCGCCGTCAATGTTCTAACGCTGGTAGTATACCAAAAACAGCGGTTTTTGCAAAGGGGGGATGAAAATTCCTCCCGGGGCTTGTCATTGCCGCCAAAGTTACTTATAATGGCATTGCTATCATAAGAACATCTGATTACGGAGGCATCCCTATGGCAGTCAAGCTCGAGTTATACCGCGTGTTCAAGGAGGTGGCCGAGACCGGCAACATCTCCGTGGCCGCGAAAAACCTGTATATCTCCCAGTCGGCGGTGAGCCAGTCCATCAAGCAGCTGGAGACGGCCCTCCAGGCCCGGCTGTTTGCCCGCAGCCCCCGGGGCGTGTCCCTGACCGGGGAGGGACAGATGCTCTACCAGTACGTCCGCAGCGCCCTGGGGCTCATCGCCACCGGGGAGGACAAGCTGTCCCAGGCCCAGCAGCTGCTGCTGGGCACCCTGGTCATCGGCGCCAGCGACACCGTGACCGGCTGGTTTTTGACCCCTTATCTGGACGCCTTCCACCGCCAGCACCCCGGCATCCGGCTGAAGATCGTCAGCGGCCGCAGCGCCAAGGTGCTGAGCATGCTGAAGTCCGGCGCGGTGGACATCGCCTTCGCCTCCTCCCCCGCCGACAGCGCGGTGGAGAGCTGGCCCTGCTTCGCCACCCACTCCGCCTTTGTGGCGGGCAGCGGATACGACTGCGATTTTGACCATGTGTACTCCCTGCGGGAGATCGCGGAATTCCCCCTGATCCTGCTGGAGCGAAAGGCCAGCAGCCGGGTGTTCCTGGAGCAGTATTTCCTGAAAAGCGGCGTCACCCTGACGCCGGAGATCGAGCTCTCCTCCCGCAGTCTGCTGGTGTCTCTGGCCCGCATCGGCCTGGGCGTGGCGGGCGTAACCCTGGAATTCGTCCAGGAGGCGTTGGACGCCGGGGACATCCGGGCGCTGAAGACCGGCTTTGACATCCCCGCCCGCAGCGTGGACATGTGCACCCTGCGGGACGTGACTCCCACGGCGGCCGCCGCCGCCTTTATGGAGATGATCCGCTCCGGCGGACTGTGAGGCGCCTATGGATATCTGCATTCTGATCCTGGAGCTGGTGGGCACCATGGCCTTTGCCGCTTCCGGGGCCATGACGGGCCTGCGGAAAAACATGGACATCTTCGGCGTGTGCATCCTGGGGCTGACCACCGCCGTGGGCGGCGGCGTCATCCGGGACGTCATCCTGGGCAGCACGCCGCCCGCCACCTTTCAGGACCCCATTTACGCCGCCGTGGCGCTTTTGACCTCTCTGGTGCTGTTCCTCCCCCAGGTGCGGCGGCTTTTGATGTGGGACCAGCGGCTGTTCGACCTGTCCCTTTTCCTGATGGACACCGCGGGCCTTGCCATCTTCACCGTCATGGGCATCCGCATCGCCTGCGCCCACGCCCCCCGGCCCACGTTGTTTCTGCTGGTGTTTGTGGGGGTCGTCACCGGCGTGGGCGGCGGCGTCCTGCGGGACATGATGGCGGGGGACACGCCCTACATCTTCGTCAAGCATGTCTACGCCTGCGCGTCTCTCGCCGGGGCGCTGGTGTGCGGGGCGCTGTGGCGTCACGCGGGCGAGATGCCCGCCATGCTGCTGGGGGCGGGCGCCGTCATCCTGATCCGGGCCCTGTCCGCCCATTACCGCTGGAATCTGCCCAGAGCCCACGACTGAACAACAGCCGCCCTTCCTGTTGGAAGGGCGGCTGCTGTTTATTTACAGGTCGTCAATGTTCATCCTGTCCATCTGGGCCTTCACCCGCCGCTTCTCCCGGACTGCCCAGTAGATGGCCAGCAGCACCAGGGTGGGGATGTTCCCGATCAGCAGAGTAGTCAGCACCAGCAGGACGTTTTGGGACACGCTGCCCGTGTCTGCGACAGCCAGCACGTTCAACAGCGACGTCAGGAACGTCAGCAGCGGCAGCACCAGCCCCGGCCATCTGCTCTCCCGCCGGGAGAGGAAGATCTGCAGCAGGATGCCGCCCACGGCGAAAATCAGCAGCGCAAGCAGCAGAAGCATGATCGTTCCGGATGCGATTTCCATAAAAACACCTCCTCAAATATCGTCGATCTGCATTTTATCCCGTTCCCGCAGCCGCTTCCGCCGCCGCAGCTCCCGGCAGAGGGCATAGACCGCCAGCAAAATCGCGGCCGGCACGATTTCCTGCAGCAGCATCAGCAGGGCAAAGCCCAGCGCCCCGGCAAACCGCTGCCGGAGGCCCGCGAAAAAGCAGGCGGCTTCGATCAGCGCCCACAGGGATACCGCCCCCGGCAGGATCAGCCCAGGCCAGCGTTTTTCCCGGCGGGCCAGCCAGATTTCCAGCGCGACGCACAGGGCGGCCGCCGCCAGCAGGGCCGGCAGGCTGTGCGGATGGGCGCGGATGCCAACGCGGGCGGCAAATCCAAAGTTTTCCATCATGCTCCTCCTCACTCCGGCGCGGTTACAGATCGTCCACCCGCGTCTTGTCCAGCTCCCGCTCCCGGCGCCGTCTGCGTCTCCGGCGCCACCGGCACAGGGCGTAAATGGCCAGCAGGGCCAGGGTGGGCAGATTGTTCCGCAGCAGCAGCTGCACCAGCATCAGGCCGCTGATGCCCATTTTTCCCAGAAAGGCGCGGGCCATGCCGCAGCTCATCAAAAAGCCTCCCACCGTCCACAGCAGCACCGCTCCCGGCAGCAGCAGCCCCGGCCACCACCGCTCGCCCCGGGCCAGCCAGATCTCCAGAAGAACGGCCAGGACGGCGGCAAGCAGCAGAAGCCACCTGTTCTCAAAATACATTTCGATCCCGGTCACGGACACCGACACATCAAACCCCACGCATGCCACCTCCATCCACCGGCTCACAGATCATGCAGATCGTCCAGCCGCATCTTTTCCCGGTCCCGCCGGCGCTTCCGCCTGCTGGATTCCCGGCAGACGGCGTAGATCACCAGCAAAACCAGTGTTGAGACATTGGACAGCGCGAATTCCAGCAGCACGGCTGCCAGTGTGAAGCCAGCGGACCCGCCGTTCCCATAGAGCGCAACGATCTTTGCCAGCCCCCGCAAAAGAGCCAGCCCCGGCGGGATCAGCCCCGGCCAGGGCGCCTCCCGGCGGGCCAGCCAGACCTCCGCCAGAGCGGCCGCGGCCAGCAGCGCGATCTCCAATCGCGCTGCCTTCGGGTCGATAAAGAGCCTGATCTTTGTTTGCAGGGCGTAATGTCCTGTCCTCACATCAGCCCGCCCCCTTCGCCTTCCGGTACTCCGTAATCAGGATCTTGGCGGTGTCGAAGTCCAGCTTGTCGTCCACCGCCAGCCGCTTCACCAGGGACACATAGGGGTCCGCCTCCGCCGTCTCGGCCAGCCTGATCTTCTGGATCAGCCGGTCCAGCCGCAGCCGCACCGTGGGGTAGCTGACGCCGTACAGCCCCGCCACCTCCTTCAAAGACCCCGACGCGAGGATGAATTTTTTGATGAACGCCACGTCCTCGTCCTCCAGGTCCGCCATCCAGCTTGGGATCGTCTCCATATGCGCGCCCCCTTTCATAAAATTAAATATAAACCTAAATTTTATTAAAGTCAAGATTTATTTTAATGATCAATAAAATAAAACCTCCGGTATCCCGGAGGTTTTATTTTTCCCTGTCCCGTCAGGGCAGGCTGATCTGATCCAATGTATCCTCGGAAAAGAAGCGCTGCGCGTTGGGCGCCCCGCCGTAAAGGTCTCCCAGCGGGTTTTGGGCCGCGCCGTCCCGCCGGACCTCGAAGTGCAGATGGGGGCCGGTAGACATGCCGGTGGAGCCCACGGCGCCGATCATTTCGCCCGCCTTCACAGTATCGCCCTCCTCCACAACGAAGTCCCGGCAGTGGGCGTAGAAGGTCTCCAGGCCGTTTCCGTGGTCCAGCACCAGGTAATTGCCGTCAGAGGCGCTGAAGCCCACCTCGGCCACAGTGCCGTCCGCCGCCGCCAGGATGACGGCGCCCTGCTCCGCGGGGATGTCGATGCCGTCGTGGAGCGCCTGTTCCTCTCCGCCGGGCTGCCAGCGGCCGCCGAACGCCTGGCTCAAGGTATGGGAACCGCCGTCCTGCACCGGCCACTGGAGCCAGACGCCCTCTGACGGGGCGGCGCCCTGCTCCCGCTGCCGGGTCCACTGGGCCTGCTCCTCATCGGAGGCAAACCGCAGGCCGGTCAGGATGCCATTTTCATACACGGCGTAAACCTCCGCCGCGTCTTTGCCATAGGCGCTGTTTCCCGCGTGTTCCGTGATCCAGGTATCGCCGTCCACGATGCCCCGGACCTCCCGGCCCTGATAGGACATGGCCAGCCCGTTGCCGTCATGGTCCGGGTCGTCAAACCGATATGTCAGCCCGAAGGGCACATACGGGGCCAGCAGGTCCTCCCACTGCGCCGCCACATCCGCGGAGATATCCGCCCGGAGCCCGGCGTCTTCCCCCGGCAGGTAGGCCGTCAGGTCGATGTCCCGCTCCTCGCCGTCCACGGCGGCGGTCATGGTCAGATTGTCGTAGGGTGCGTCCGCCGCCTCAAACTGGTAGGTCTTTCCGCCCTCCCAGCTTCCGGCGGCGCTCTCCGCCTCCAGGTAGTGGACGCTCATGCCCATGCCGTCCACTTCCATGCGCCCGCCGATCCAGATGGACCAGCCGGCGCTGCCCTCCGGGATGGTAAAGGACAGCCTGCCGTCCACGCAGACGATGCTTTTTTCCAGCCGCTCCAGCGGCGTGGCCTCTGATACAGGCGCTGTCTTCGGAGCGGGCTCCATCCGTGCCGAGGTGGCGAAGACGGCGGTCACGCCGCACACCAGCAGCAGGGCGCACGCCAGCGCCAGCGCCGAGGTCTTTTTCAGTTTCATAATGGCTTTGATCCTTTCTTCAATGGCGGTTTGACTGAAATGGCTGTACAGCGGGCGGCAGCCGGACCTGGCCTCCTCCATCCGCAGCAGCGTCCGGGCGTAGGCCCCGGGCTGGCCCAGCAGGCGCACCACGGCCTCGTCGCAGGCAAGCTCGATGTCCCGGTTGGCCAGGACGTACAGCAGCCACACCGCCGGGTTGAACCAGTGGACGCACAGCACTGCCGCCAAAGCCAGCTTCGTCACGCCGTCCAGGCGCCGGATGTGGACATACTCGTGGGTCAGGATGTGCGCCAGGGCCGTTTCGTCCTCCCAATCCATACGTTTGGGCAGCAGGATGACCGGGCGCCAAAAGCCGTAGGTCAGCGGGGCGCCGATCTGGTCGGACACCCGCACCGCGACGCGCCGATGGGCCTTTGCCCACTCCGCCGCGAAACCCTCCTCCACCGGCAGGGATGCCCGGAATCTCCGCTGGGAGCGGACATAGGAGACGGCAAACCACGCCGCCAGCAGGGCCATGCCCGCCAGCCACAGCGCCGTCCATGGGGAGAGGGGGCCAGCGGCGGCAGCTGCCGCCTGGGGCGCGGTCTCCGCCGCCGGAGGCAGGGCGGCGCCGGGGAGAATCCGGACCGGCGCGCCCACCGCTGCCGGGATCCGGGCCGGCGCCTGCCGCAGGCCCGCCAGCAGGGTGTACACGCTGAACCGGGAGGGCAGGGCGGCGGGGAGCAGAAGGCGCAAAACCGCCACCCACCACAGCGCCACAAAGGTCCGCTTGGGCAGGCGGCCCTGGGCCAGGGCCCGAAGGGCCGCGATCACCAGGATCAGCAGCGCCCCTGTCAGGCTCCGCTCCAGCAGGCTCATGACTGTCCTCCCCGCTCCGCGTCGTCGATGATCCGCCGCAGGCGCTCCAGCTGGTCGCCGGAGAGCTTTTTGCTGTTCAGCAGGGACGCGAACAGCAGGTCCGGCGAACCGTCGAACAGCTTGCCGATCAGCTCGTCGGCCTCCGCCGCCCGGACCTCCTCCTTGGAGATCAGGGCATGGCACAGGAAATTGGGCTCGCTGCGGCGGACGGCCCCCTTGGCGATGCACTTTTTGATGACGGTGTAGGTGGTGTTCATGTTCCAGCCGGTCTCCGCCTTCAGGACGTCGGAGATGTGCTTGGCGGTCTGGTCGCCCTCCCGCCAGAGAACGTCCATCACTTTCAGTTCCGAGTCAAACAATTTGACGGTCATATTGGCATCCTCCAAACTACTGCAATAGTTTATAGCGTTATACTATCACAGTAGTTTGTCTTTGTCAACACTACTGGAGTAGTTTTAAAAAAGTTTTTTAGGCAGAAAAACGGAGCCGCGCACCGCGGCCCCGTTTCCCGTTTGATCTTCAGTTTTCCGGCACCGCCATGATGCCGTAGACACACGGTTCTTCGTCCTCCGCCCACTCCGGCAGGAGCACCATATGGCCGTCCTCGTATTCCACCAGCAGCTTGCCGGTGGAGAGCCGGTAGTTCCGGGTCTGCTCGGTGCCGTCGGTAAAGGTGACCGCCACCGTCAAAACCGCGCCGTCAAAGGCGTCGATGCTGTCCCAGTGGGACTGCTGCAGGTCCCCGTCCTCGTCCGTTGCCTTATACTGCTCCGGAGACACCCAGAAGCCGTAGCTGGCCTCCGGGTCATAGTCCTCCGTCACGGCGGCACCCAGAGAGGCCATCTCCTCGGCGTTCATGGGGCCGTCCTCGTCTTCGCCGTAGACGCTGTAAACCGGGGCTCCCGCCTTCCACTCAGCCAGGTACTCCCGCACCTGGTCGTCCGTCAGGTCCGTGAGGGTCCGGCTGCGGTACAGGCCGCCCCGGTCAACGGACAGGGAGACCGTCCGGATGTTCTCGCCGGTCACCTGGAACAGGCAGCCGGTGAAGCAGCCGACCTCCGCGCTGGCGATGCCGCCGCCCTGCGCCATGACCAGTCTGCCGTCCTCGCCGGCAGGAGTCAGCCCCCCGGTCTCGGCGGCATAAGCCGCCAGGCCGAAGGACAGGCTGGGCACCATCACCGTGGAGGCGGGCTCCCCGTCTCCCGGCACGTCCGCCCGCTCCGCCGGGTAAAACCGCACTGTCCCCACCACCAGGGCCAGGGCGCAGGCAGCGCACACCGCCGCCCGCAGGATGGGGCGGGCGCGCCGCTTCGCCAGACGCTTCGGCCCGGTCTCCTGTTCCGCCGTCTGCCGCCGCGCCGCCAGCAGCACCCGCTCATTCAGCCCGGCGGGGGTGCGGATAGCTTCCATCATAGTCTGATACTGGTTCTTCATCGTCGATACCTCCCAACAGGTCTTTCAGTTTCATTCTCGCCCGGCGGAGCCGGGTGCGCACCGTCGCCGCCGGGACGCCCAGCATGGCGGCGATCTCCTCGGTTTGGTAGCCCTCGGCGTAGTGCAGATGCACCGCCGTCCGCAGCTTTTCCGGCAGCTGGGCCACCGCCTCCCATAATTCCGCCGGACGGGCTCCGTCCGCCGTCTCGTCGGCGGGCCGGGCCATGTCCGGGATCTCCTCCAGGGACAGCGCCGGGCACCGCAGGCGGAAGCGGTGCAGGTCGGCGCAGCGGTTCAGCGCCGTGCGGAGGAGCCATGCCTTCAGGTGCTCGCCGTCCCAGCTCTCCGCGGGCTGCCCCAGCAGGCGGAGGAACACGTCCTGGTAGACGTCCTCCGCGTCGGCGGTGTTCTGCAGGCGGCACAGGGCCAGGCGGTATACCGCGTCGCCGTGGGTCTCCATGGCATTGCGCAGAAAAATCTCCTGGTCTGTCATGCAGCACCTCCTTTCATTGGTTTGATGGGTGAAAAGCGCCTTTCACTCTTAATACGCCGGAGAGGCGGAAATTGTTTCTTCCGCTTGATGATTTTATGAAAAAAAGAGCTTCCGCCCCGGCGGCCGGGGACTCGGCGCCGCTTGTTCAAAAATTCTTTAAAACCCTTTCAGGCATTTTTAAGGTATGCGGCCTATACTGCGGACATAGGCTCAAGGAGCGAAAGAAATTCAAAGAACGTGCAAACTTTCTTCATATTTTTGACACAATCCCCTTTTATACTTTGTTTCAACAAAAGAAAAACGGGATACAGCAGGAGGAATCACTTATGTATAACGACGAACAGAACCTGTATCATTACACCTACCGCAAGGACGGCAGCGAACCCGGCCAGCACCAGGCCTCCCCCACCGTGGATGAACAGCTCCACGCGTATCAGAGCGGGCCCCAGGGGCCGGTGCAGGAGATGAAGCGCGCGAAAAAGAACCGCACGGGGCTGAAGATCGCCGCCCTGGCCCTGTGCTGCGCCCTGCTGGGCGGCGCGGTGGGAGGCGGCGTCGCCTGGGGCGTCAGCCGCGGCGGCAACGAGACCGGCGTCAATGTCTCCAGCCGCCCCGCCGCCCAGGTGAAGGTCAACACCGTGGACGGCAAAACGGAGATGAGCGACGCGGAGGTCTATGCCGCCAACGTCAACAGCGTGGTGTCCATCAACGTCACGGGCACCGGCAGTACCAACTTCTTCGGCCAGACCACCCAGACCGCCTCCGCCGGATCCGGCTTCGTCCTGACCACGGACGGCTATATTGTCACCAACTACCACGTGGTGGAAAACGCCGACACCGTGAAGGTCACCATGTACAACGGCGACGAGTACGATGCCAAATATGTGGGCGGCGACGAGGATTACGACATCGCCGTCATCAAGGTGAAGGCCGCGGGCCTCCAGGCCGTCACCCTGGGGAACAGCGACAGCCTGAACGTGGGCGACCGGGTGCTGGCCATCGGCAACCCCCTGGGCGAGCTGACCTTCTCCATGAGCGGCGGCATGGTCTCCAGCGTGAACCGGGCCATCAACGTGAACGGTACGCCCTTCAACATGATCCAGACCGATACGTCCATCAACCCCGGCAACTCCGGCGGCCCCCTGCTGAACCAGTTCGGCGAGGTGGTGGGCATCGTCTCCGCCAAGTACTCCAGCTATTCCAGCGAGACCGTGGAGGGCCTGGGCTTCGCCATCCCCATCAATGATGTGGCCGCCATGATCCAGGATATCATGACCAACGGCTATGTGACCAACAAGGCCTATCTGGGCGCCACCGTGGGCACCCTGACCCAGAGCATGGCCCAGCAGTACCGCTACAGCATCACCTCCGGCGCCTTTGTCTACTCTGTGGAGGAAAACGGCCCCGCGGCCCAGGCGGGATTGCAATTGGGCGACGTCATCACCAAGATCGGTGACACGGGGATCTCCTCTCTGGACGACCTGACCGCCGCCAAGAAGAAGTACTCCGCCGGGGACACCGCGGAGCTGACCGTCTACCGGGGCGGCCAGACCATTACGGTGGAACTGACCTGGGGCGCCGTGCCCGCCGACCAGCAGGCCGCCGGCCAGGATCAGGAGCAGACCCAGGACAACAGCCAGTCTGGCGGCAACTACTATACGGATCCCTATGACCTGTTCGACTACTTCTTCGGCAACCGGTACAGGTAACGAGGAGAACCCCGAACGCGTCCGGCGGCGGCTTCGCGGCAAGAGCTGCGGCAAGGCGAAAAGCCGCCCATGCGGCGGGCGCGGGACGGCACATATAGATCAAAAAGCGCACCGTGCGAAAACACGGTGCGCTTGCTGCGTCTGCCTCTTGCGCTTTTTCGCGGAAGATGATACAATACTCTGTCGAAAACAACAGCAAAGGAGATTTGCTTCTATGAAACTGGGAATCGTTGGACTTCCAAATGTTGGAAAGTCCACCCTGTTCAACGCCATCACCAACGCCGGCGCGGAGAGCGCCAACTACCCCTTCTGCACCATCGACCCCAACGTGGGCATGGTGGCCGTGCCCGACGAGCGGCTGGACAAGCTGGCGGAGATCTATGAGCCGGACAAAAAGACCCCCGCCGTCATTGAGTTTGTGGACATCGCGGGCCTGGTGAAGGGCGCCAGCCAGGGCGCGGGCCTGGGCAACAAGTTCCTGGCCAACATCCGGGAGACCGACGCCATCGTCCACGTGGTCCGCTGCTTTGACGATGAGAACATCATGCACGTGGTGGCCGACGCGGGCACCAACGTGCCAGTGGACCCCCTGGGTGACATTGAGACCATCGACCTGGAGCTGATCATGGCGGATCTGGAGATGGTGAACCGCCGCATTGAAAAGGCCCAGAAGGCCGCCAAGGGCGACAAGAAGTTCCTCCACGAGGTGGAGGTATTCAAGGGTCTGGCGGAGCATCTGAACGCCGGGAAGTCCGCCCGGACCTATGCGTGCGACGATGACGACATGGCGTTGATCGCCACCTCGGACCTTTTGAGCCTGAAGCCCGTCATCTACGCCGCCAACACCGACGAGGACGGCTTCACCGATCTGGACGGCAACCAATACTACCAGCAGGTGAAGGAGCTGGCGGAGCGGGAGGGCGCCCAGGTGCTGCCCATCTGCGCCAAGCTGGAACAGGACATCGCCGAGCTGGAGGGCGAGGAGAAGCAGATGTTCCTGGAGGAGCTGGGGGTGGAAGAATCCGGCCTGGACCGGCTCATCAAGTGCTCCTACGCCCTGCTGGGGCTGATCTCCTTCCTGACCTACGGCAAGGACGAGTGCCGGGCCTGGACCATCAAGAAGGGCACCAAGGCCCCCCAGGCCGCCGGCAAGATCCACACGGACATTGAGCGGGGCTTCATCCGCGCGGAGGTCATCGCCTATGACGACATGATAAAGTGCGGCAGCGTCAGCGCCGCCAGGGAAAAGGGCCTGCTCCGCAGCGAGGGCAAGGAGTATGTGGTTCAGGACGGCGACATGATCTACTTCCGGTTCAATGTTTGATACATTGCTTTTGAAGCCTCGCCGCGATGAAAGGCATGGCGCAAAATCATCGGGCGGTTTTCGGGGCCGATCATTGGCAATCGGCTGTGAAAGATTCCCCTATTGAATATCGTCTGGATTGAAAAGCGTCGGCTGCCCCGGAATCAGGGCAGCCGGCGCTTCGGCCCGCCAAAAAAGTCCTTTGGGCTTTTTTGGTGGGCCTCACAATGCCTCACTTTTTGGGCGGCTCCGCGGCCCAAAAAGTTCCCACTTCGCGGGGCAACAGGCTGTTATCACAGCCCTTTTGCAGGCATTCCATCCAACACGAGGGGACTCCCGTCCCCTCGTACTCCCCTTGCTATTCCTGCCTTCTCTCAATTTCATCAGGTTTTTGACATGCTGAAGCGCCGGCTGCC
>ENA-UOJC01001771-UOJC01001771.1-human-gut-metagenome-genome-assembly--contig:-C104-NODE-1771-length-26873-cov-40.269931_pt1 | contig 26873 bp, 53 predicted proteins | sample MGYA00242339_ERZ723886 | MGnify/ENA metagenome assembly ERZ723886 | reverse complement strand
ATATATAAATATATAATAATATTATTACTATTATTTCTTTTCTTTCTTTCTTATATATATATTTATATATATATTCTTTCTTTATTATTCTTTCTAATATAATAACTAATAATTAATAAACATATTCTCTCTTATATTCTCTTATATATCTATACTCTCTTATATATCTAATCATTTCTATATATTCACTTCAATTATATAGAGTTCTAAATCTTTAGAAGTACTGGATATCCATAGATATATACTATTTTCCATGGAAAAAATAGTAACTTTAGGAGTGATAACGACTAAAGTTGCTATTTCTTTCCATAAAATCTCTAGCGAACGTAGTGAGCTAGATCTTAGATCTTCGGGAGATATTATATACTACTCTCATATATACTACTCTCAATAACTACGGTAAACTATATACTCTCAATAACTACAGTAGTTCTTCTATATACAACTAACCCTCGGAGAGAAGTATAAGAAAGGGGTTTATAGGGGGAAACAAAAAAATCGGTAACATCCTCGATGAGAGAAGACACATCTCATCCCGACAAGAGAAAGTCATTGAGAGTAGTCCTGTATATTCCCGAGGATTCTCCCGAAACCTGAAAAGGGATTCGCTTCGCTCTCCCTCTTCACTCCCAGGCGCTTCGCGGGATGGTTTGGGACTGACGGTCGTTTCACTCCCTTGTCCCAAAGGTTGCCTCTTTTGGTGTGGGTCATAAAGAAGAGGGAGAGTACAAACCATTCGCAAGGCGGCGGGAGTTGGCAACAGATTACGTCGTCTTCGGTGGTCGTCTTCGAAGGGGGTGCTTCGCCCCCTTCAACCCCATTCCTGATGCCCACACATCAGGGAAAGGACGGGCGAAAAAAAAATCCGCCGCCAACGTCACAAAAGGTTGACATATTTATCCCCCCGTGATATACTGTATATGCTGAAGGGCGACAAGGTTTTTCGATTGACCTTCGAGGACTACTTACCACTTTTCGCGCCTCCGAGGTCTACGGGTCTTGTATTTCCCGTATCTGCGGGTTTTGTGAATTTCCCCGCTAATGTGTTCTCCTATAATTAATTCCCCTTGTCGCCTTCAGCACCATTTGTCAAAAAGACAACGTCACAGAAGGTTGACATCCGCCGCCTTCGGTGATATAATAAAATTACAAAATCGACGCGGGGGTTCGCTCCCGAAAGGAAGGTAGGAATGAGTTGTAAATGCTGTGGCTGCGCTTGCCACGAACACACCACCGATACAGACGCTTATATGTTCTCGGAAGAGTACGCCCAAAAGATGGCGGAGATTTCGGCTGACACCGAAGCTACCCCCGTAGCTCTCCACGGGCACATCGTGTGCGAAGTTCACCCCGACGAAGACATAAGGGTCTTGGCGGCGGAACTCTCCTCCCTCATCGATTAACCGACAATCGGGAGAGTCAGGGCTAGGACGACATCAGCCGCTGCCTTCTTCCGTAGTCATACTTGTTCTTTGTTTTCTTTTTCATATGTATACCTCCTATCAACAACACTCCGCTGCAGTCGTCCCAGCGGGGTGTTCTTATTTACTTCCGCCGCCCCGCAAAGAGAATAGACTAATCTGACGAGCGTTGACATCGAGGTTGAAGAAGTTATCGGCCGAACCCCCAACGTTCCCGTAATTGCCAAGTTCTTGGGCGAGATTTACCTCAGAATCGATTTTGAGACGATTCTGCTCAACTGGAGTGGACGAAAACAGACCGTTGGTTCTTTCCTCGACAACTTATTCAATCCGCCGCCCAACGTCGCTTAAATCACAGCAGGAAGTCAAATGGGCGGGGTATAATAAAAATAAGGCGGCGGCACTTTAAAAAATCCCTCGCCCCACCTAAAAAATACCCGCGCCGCACATACGCAACCGAGAAACGCTTCTAAAATCCCGTATTTCCCGAATATCGCACGAAATCTCTTGCCGTACTAAACTTTGGCGTCTTCCTCGACAACTTCTTCATCCCCGACCTTCCCTTTCTTATTTTACAGATAAAGTTGTGAAAAAATCCCCCCGCCCAAAAAATCGCCGTCATAATAGGTTGACATTTCCACCCACTCCGTGATATAATAAAAGAAAAAGAAATAGTGAGGCGTCCCCATCCGCCGCCCCACGAAGGAGTCATCATGAATTATACAGCAGACGATATGACAGGCATTGTCGGCGTCCCCACAGACGAAGCCGAGACCACCGTACAATTTGACCGCAGCGGCGACATTATGAACATCTGTACGTCGGACAACACCGTTGTCACCAAGCTCCGCCGCCTTCTCAAAGAGCATCCCGAAGCTTACACCCTCACCCGTATCTCAACCGACAAGGACGGCAACCATGTGTTCTACACGCTCACAGCCCCCAAGAAGCTCCTCAACTTCCGTGCGCCGCTCTCTTCTGACCCCGACCGCCTTGCCGAAGCAGGACGTCGTTTGGTGGCTCAAAACGCGGCTCGCAATTCATCGGTCGACAACGACTGACAACAACGTAAGTCGATAAATTTATATCGATAAAAAATCCATTGGCGGCGGCACTCACAACCGTCGCCTACTCCCACGAGGTACCACTATGAGACAACACTTAATCACCCCCGAGCAAATAGCCGAAGACTTCGGCATCAAGTCCGTCGACGACCGCATTTACGAGCTCCTCGAGACCGCCGACGATGCCACTAAATTGAGGGTTTTGAACCTCCTCAAGTCCCCCTCCCAGCCTCCGAAGAAGAGCGCTGACACCGACCGTAATCAGTTCACGCTGGACGACTACTACGACCCCTATTACGGCGACTTCGACCCCGATATGCAGTCGTATCAGTAAAACTATATCGATAAAAATCGATATCGATTTGTGAGAAATCTTAAGGTAATCTTAAGGTTTCTTTTTTTTTTGGATGACGACGAGCGATTTCGGACGCTGACCTGGAAAGAGGAATGCCCTTATATACGACGTCGGTCATCTGGAATATTCCGCGCCTGTTAGTAAAAATTTTTTCGTCAGAAAAAATTTTGGGCTCCTGAGAAAAAATATCCCCCGCCAAAGAAAAAATTTTTGGCCGCCGAAAAAATTTAGGCTCCGTGGGAAAATTTTTGGGGCTTAAAAAAATACGATTTATTCAATGGTCACTATCGCGAAAACCCGTGCGCTGGTTAAATTATTTTCTCATACCGTCTTTCTTAGCAATCCACAAGCCGATTGCTACGATAATGGGGAAATAAAAGCCCAAAAGTACTAATATTCCTTTAATGTCCATTCGCCTCACCTCCTTTTAACGATGTAAGTAAACCCAAACGATTACTGCCACAAAAATAAATTGTGCTACTACAATGATTCCCAATATCATTCGCCTCACCTCCTTTATCTATAATTTTCCAAAACGTCGTCAGCCGTAATCGCCAGCGCACGTTCGGTTGCTTTGTCCAACTCATCTTTCTTCTGTTGAAGTTGTTCAATGAGCTTCGGTAGAGCTTTCGTCGTATCGCCCCACAAGCGAGTGATATTCTCTCCGATTTGGTTGATTTGTCGAACAATCTCCCGACTTTGCCCGTCGACAAAGTGCCATTTGGTTATTGACACTCCGTCGATGTTTGTCTTCCACGTAATCTCCCAATGGTGGTCCGCCATTGTAGAGCGCACAGCTGTCGGATCTGATAGTCCAACGGATGAACTTGGAATATAAAGGGCATAGGTTGGCATGTTATATCTTTCTGTGCGAACAATAAAGGCTTGTTTTTCGTTAAAATCAACCTTTGTTTTCTTTTTGACGTTGCCTGGAATTTCGAGACGGTCAAAGTCATTGTTCGTTGAAATGCCTGACGTAAACCAACCACGATCGGTGCGGCAGATTTCTCCGTCTTTGTCGAAGAAGATGATGTCGCCAAGTTCGTAACTCTTGTTGTTAACATCGATTGAGAAGGGGTTGTACCATTTTGCGGTTTTGTAAAGTTCCATTTTTTTTATCTCCTTTTAGGGTTATTTCATTATGATTGTATTGTTGTATTCTTCGGCGACTTGTCTGATGATTTTTATCATCTCGCTATAGTCATAACCGCGCTCTTCAAGATATTCATCGTAAATATCCATTATAGCGTTGATTTCGTCGTCGCTCAAATCGTCGATTGTCGCTCCGTCGAAATATTCATCGAGGATAGTTTTTATATCCTCGAGCTTATAGTAAAGCTCAACCATAGTGTGAGTCGAGAACTCTTCGGGCGTGGGGACATATTCGAGTGCAAACTCTTTTGCTGACATTTCTTTTCCATTGATAACCATATTTTTATCTCCTTTTTGTTTTATTTATTCATTGATGGTGACAACGTAGAACGCTGGACGATGTCCAAGTTCGGATGTGTTGCAGTTGTAAAAAGTGAATTCGTTGACCAAGGCGTCAAAGTTCTTGTCTGCCGATTCTTTGGAAACTGTCGAGTTTGAGAACCAAGGGCTATTTGGATTCGCTTTACATGGCAGAATCGTGATTGGTTTGCCGAGATTGTAGAGCTTGCGAGCCTCACGTTTGTTGATACGGGTATAATTAAGGGTTGCATTTTTGAGCATGTGTTTGTTCCTCCTTTTAATAAAGTTTCTTGACTTGCAGAATATCACCGTCGATGTCGCCCTCTTCGTTCACGGGGACTTTCATAAGGTATACTGAATATACCTTGAAACGAATGAATTCTATCTTTCGTGCCCAATCTAAAGCTTCTTCTTCGGTGTTAAAGAGAATCGATTGTGCAAAGTAGGCATCTGACGAAAGCTCGTCAGAGAATTCAATATAGTATTTGTAACTTTGCGGAGCGCGATAGACGGTGATCTCAAACCAATGAGGAAGGTCGATGTCGGCGACTTTGTTTGAAAAGTCGGTGTAACAGTCTTCGTAGTTGTCTGTCGAAAGCAGACGATAAATGCCTGCTTTGAGTTCTTCCATATAAGGAAGAAGGGCTTCATAAAGCTCTTCCACATATGGATAAGATGGGCAGGTTTCGTCGAGACCGAGTTCGTTGTTAAGATAATTGATAAATTTTTGTTTGTCCATAAAGGCCTCCTATATTATAATATTTTTTCAAGTTTACTGATGAGAGCATCGTAAAATGTGATGCTCTCATTTAATTGCCCGATAGATTGTTCAAGCTTGTCGTTATAGCACTCGTGACTTTCGTACTCGATTTCAAGTTTAAGCAACTTGGTTGATAACTCATGCCGAGCGTATTTTACACAGAGCAGAGTGTGATACCTTTCATTTTCAGTAAGTTTTTCCATTGATTTAATTCTCCTTTAGTAATTTTAATTACGCCAAATAAGTTCATTAGTGTCAACGTCGTCACACGGACTGTAGACAACCTCTACACATTTGTCGTGCAGCGCTTTTGCTGTTGAGATGGCGGCTTGTTCTGTTGAAAATGTTTGTTGAGGAGTTAAATCATCCCAACTGTCGCCTACGTTAATCACGTAATCGTTGGTGGGTTCGGTCTCCTCTTCTTCGTCATCTTCGTCTTCCTCATCGTCTTCCTCTTCTTCATCTTCGTCTTCTTCGTCGCCGATTCCCAACCATTCGTAAACGGTATCGGGTTCAAACCATAGTAGGTCGTTCAGTTCCGTTTCGTCCATTCCGTCAGGATAAGCGTCTTCGAGTATGGCTTCGAGTTCGTTCCAACCTTCTGTCCCTCTCTCTTCCCAAATGCGTTGAGCGGTATCTTCTGCTCCACTCCACCATTCAAAGTTGCTCAAACTTTCTTCTTTGTAAATCTTCATTTTTTATCTCCTTCGAAGTGGCTTATTCAGCCACTTCTTCATTATTTTCCTTTTCCTCGCCCCATTGCGCAAGGAGTGCTTGAATGCCGTCGTCGCCGAAGTCTATGTCGTAATCTACGGCATATTCGGCAAGAGTGTCGGTATCGATCCAACCTTCCCGCATGGGATTGTCGGTTGATTCGAGATTGCCATAAACGTTAAATCTGAAATAGCTGTCTGTGGGGCAAAATTCCCCGTAATATGCCATTCGTGCAATGTCCCACGGTTCTCTTCCACACAGAAGTTCGTCAAAGTCATCCATTGAGTAAATGGCGTCATCGCCATCTAAATACGAACAACAGCTGACGAGTTCGTCGAGATCGAGGTTGTTGAGAATGTCTTTAATTTGTTCAATTTTGTCTTCATATTTTGTCATTTTGCATGACCTCCTTAAAATAATTCAATTGTTGTTTTGAGAGTGACTTCTTTAACGGTAAAAGTCACCTGATTTTTGTGATTCGAGTTGTACCAGTTGATAAACATGTTAACCTCTTTGAGTGAGTGGGCGAGGGAAACTTTTTCGATGTTGGTCGTCAACGTTTGGCGGTTTGTGCCTGTTTGACTACCTCCAACCCATTCGTTGCATAACATTCTTCCATCGGGAGCAAATGCGGCATAACCTTTTTCGATTGTTTCTTTTTTCATAGAGTACCTCCTTATTATTTCATTTGTTCTGCTGCCCATTCATTCATGGGGGTGATGCTTGTCCCACCTTCGTAGTCGAGGCCTTCGGTGTTCTCAAAGTATATTGCTTCTTCAAGAGTATCGAAATACTCTTTTTGAACCACCGTGAGACTGTCGTTGATAAAATCAAAACACATTACTTCAAAGTTCATTTGACTACCTCCTATTATTTCCCAAATACATTGGGGTGTTTGGTTGAATAATCGATACGCTCATATCGTTCATCCTCGGGGACAAAACAGATATGATACTCGCTGTATGTTGCTCGGACCACTTCGTCGGCATCGTCGAAAATAGTTTCAAGAAGCCAGCGAAGCTGTTCCCTATTTGCCTTTATCGACGAAGAGCCGTAGTGATGATAGGTAATCAGGGAACGTTGGTGCGAATGGGGAAGAATATCACCGCCAATCATTCGATTACCGCGGACGCCCACATAGGGGCGCCCTGCTTTGATGTCCGCAAGAATGCGGGAGAGTTCTGTGTTTGTGTAATGTTTCATATATACCTCCTATTAATCGCGGTATAAGTCTGGAGCTCTGAAGCAATTGTGCTCCTTTGTCCAGTTGCAAGTAACGCACGAATCTTCGTCGTGCATACATTCGTCACAAAGCATAATCAATTTGCCGCAATGTTGGCATCGAGCGACATAGCCTTGCTTGTTGACATCCCAATTAGGATAAACATTTTCTTGGTCGCAGAAGGGGCAAACCTCGACTGCTTCTGTTTGAATTGTTGTGTTCATATATACCTCCTATTAATTACAATAACGATATTTTGGAGTGATGTGCCAGTCGTTGTAACGGTCGTCGGTGTAGATTGAGCAATTCACGGCGTACGAGTCTTTTGCATACTCTATGGCATCTTCTTTGTTCTCTGCTACAACCCTAACTAATAGTAAGGGATTGTCGTTGCACTTTATATAAAAAACATAATTTTTCCATGTCCGCTTAAACATGTGCTACCTCCTATTAATCGTACAAAAGTACGTAAATTTTACCAAAACGGTTAATATATTCATTAGCGAGTGGGTTGTAATCTTCGCGAGGGAGATCCCAGTTGAGTTCGTTATGCAAGTAGTCGATCATTTGCTCTTTTGTGCCCGCGAACTCGCCGCCAGGCTCGCCAACTATATCAAAGACTTCGATTACGTTCTTTGCTTGTTGGAGAAGAGTGACGATTTTGTCGTACTTCGTGAAGCTCAACGGAAGAGGTTCCATATCAGGGATGTAAGAGAAGTATCTTCCGTCGGAATCGTAGATTTTGATTCTGTCGGGTTCTTCGCGGAGAACCTCGTCATAAGGTTCGATGTAAAACACACCGACTCTTTCGTTATTGATAGTTTGCCAATTGGGATTAATAAACATTTTCAGTTCCTCCTTTATTCTTTATTTAGGGCATATCGGGTGTCCATTGGACAAGCAAGAGGCAATCAAGTCCGCCGATATCTTCGACCAATTCCTCGATTGTCGCACGAATGTCCGAAGCCAATTCATCAACGAACAAATCATCTGTTGAAATGTCGAGCAACTTCATACTACCACCGCCGTAGTAGTCGAAAATCAGCTGACGATTTACGCTGTTGAAACCAACTTCTCCGAGCTCTTTGACGCCGAACCAAGGCGACGCCTTCAAGAGGGTGTTTTGGTCGAAGCTGCTAATAGCGTTTTGAAAGTCGCTCGGTAGCAAATCGGATATTGCAAAGTCAGCCAAGAATGTGGGCTTACCTGCTTTGGGACTTCGACTAAAGCTCGCCGCTAATTCAGCGGCGAAGCTGTCGATAGTCATAAGACTGTAGTTGATATTTTTGTGTTTAAAAGAGTAGTTCATATAAACCTCCTTAATTATCATAATATTCGTCATACTTTTGACGATATTCTTCGAGATCTTTTTCGTCCATACAGAATGTATCGACGATTTCTTGTTCTGTCATTCCACGATTCCGACACCATTCATAAAGTTCGAAGTTGTCGTACATTTCGCTTGCCCAATCGAGCATTTCGTTGAAAAGTTGAAGTTGTCTTTCAATTGTCATAGTTGATTGCCTCCTTTATTCTTCTTCTGGTTCGCACCAGTCTGGATACATTTCTTCCATCTCTTTGTCGGAGAGTTCCTTGCAACCTTCTTTCGTAATCGTTCCCGCAAACCACATCCCTGGTTCAAAATACTCACACTCGATTTCAAGTTGCGGATTATCCTCGATGAGTTTCGCAATGACAGGAATTGATGGACTCCATGCGGTTTCGAAGAAGATTTTGATAGAATCCTCATTCTGTTCGATACTCACTACTGCAGCGTTCCATTTGCACCCCCAATGGTGGCAATTCCAATCATACCAATTGAACCAATTTCTGGGTTGTGTTGGGTCCCAAAGAAGGCAGTGTTTGTTTGCTTCTTCTTCATTGTGAAGAATATAGTCTTCGGGACATTCCTCTATGGTTTGTGGAGAGGGAATGATATTTTCAAAAGAGAAGGTTCCATTTGGAAGATATCTTTTGTTGAAGTCGATGATTTGTTCTTTTGTTCCTTTGATTGATAATGTGTTTTCGCACCAGTTCGGCATAGTTGATTACCTCCTTAACAAATACCGTTTTATTTTATTAAACCCCCGATGGTTGGTCGGGGGGTTTGTTGTTAAAGTTGTTTTATGATTCCATCTTTATTCCTGTTCAGTTGTCATAGTCTACTGCTTCCTGTCTATTGATAAAAAAGTGAATACCAGTTGAACATTCGTTCCAACGGTTTTCATCAAAATCGTCAACAACGACTGTTTCTCCGACTTTATATATAAATGTTGCATCTCTGTCGCTTGCTACACTTATTAAGTCGCTTTTTGTTCCGTCAAGATTTTGAATTGATAACACTTTTGCCTTGTTGCATCGGCATTTACGATTGGTCGCAGACGTTCTTTTTGCGTCACTCAATATTTCGAGTTCCACAATCAATCCTTGTACTTTTTTATATCCAATAAACGAGCCACAATCAGGGCAAACATATGGAATAAATGGAACGTTTTTCGCGCACGACAAGTTCGCATCATATAAGTTTGCACCATGCAATTCTGCACCGTACAAGTTTGCATTGTTCAAGTTCGCATACGATAAGTTCGTGCACAATAAGTTCGCGTACGACAAGTCCGCATCACGCAAGTCTGCATTGTACAAGTTTGCACCACGCAAGTTCGCATACGATAAGTTCGCACCACGCAAACTTACACCACGTAAATTCGCATTGTACAAGTTTGCACCGTGTAAGTCCGCGTACGACAAGTCCGCACCGTACAAGTTCGTACCGTGCAAGTTTGCATCACGCAAATTTGCACTGTGCAGGTCCGCACAGTATAAATCCGCGTACGACAAGTCTGCACCACGCAAATTCGCATTGCACAAGTTCTCGCTGTGCAAGTCCGCACGTTCTGCGTCTTGTTGGCTACAATCTTCAAACCAAAGTTTGTGTTTTTGTAATACGTTTTTAAGTTCTTGTTCTGTCATCGCTTATTTTCCTCCGATTCTGTGTTATAAATTTTCTTGTCATTATATCACGGACGCCTGATTTTGTCAAGCGCCCGTGACTTTTTGATTAAAGATTTGCGTGCTTCTTATCAAGCGCAACTTTGTTGAGCTCTGCAAGATGCTCGAGCAATTCGGGTGACACCGTCAGCTCGTCATCGTGAGTGTTGATTTTATGCAACTCGGTTTTCTCCGCGTCAGTTAGTTCTTTCCCGTAAGAATCTTCGATGATATCGATGAGTTCGCCGTAGACGTCAGCCGAGTGTGAATACCCGTAGCCGTGTGTCGCTTTGCCATAATAGACAATGACACCGTTCGTATTCACGAGGACGTCCATCTCTCTGATACGACCACGACGCGGGTGATCGATGTCGGTGACGATAAAGTACGGTTGGATGAACGCACGTTCACCTTTTTTGCTGTCGATTGTGATGAAAAAATAGTCAGGTTTTCCATTTTTGTAAATAGAATTAAATTCCATAAATTGTTATCTCCTTTTTATTTATTATTTTCGATTGTGTAATAGAAACCTTCTACGCAGAAGCCAGTTAAATCGGAAAGAGCATCGGCAATTTCCTCATCCAAATCATCGTCTTCTTCGTAATCCTCAATATCAACATAACAACATTGAGGCAAGGCTTTTGCTATTTTCTTGTTGCCATCTGTGTCCCATATTATGTCGCTGCATTTAACACGAATGGTTTTTCCTGAACTTTGTATCATTTAGACGCCTCCTTATAATTTTTTCAATTCGTCTATTTTAGCCCTATTTACTTCGAGCGAGCCGCCCATATCGTATTCATCATCAGGATCTCCGTCGTCGGGATTGATGTCAATACCATATTTCGTCGCGAATTCTTCGATTTCGTCTATTGAATATCCATAAGCGTTTATTGTGGATACAAAGATGTAGAAATCGTCGAAATCCTCATCCTCGAATTTGGCTTCTTCTTCGTAAGTATTAATGATGATGCTTTTAATGTTTCTTTCTGCTATTTTGTTTAACATATCTTTGGTCTCCTTTTGATTTATTGAATTTCGTAGAACTTCGGCATTCCACCAAGTTCGTAGTTGTAGATTGTGTCATCTGTGACGTCGTCGAAATCGACGTCAACGTAATCGTCCGAATCAAGGACAATTTGCTCATCGTGGTAAGCATCGCTTACTTTTTGAATTGCTTCGTATTTATCCTCTGCGTGGACTTCGACGGTTTTCTTTAGAGTCTCCGTGACCGAAATATAGAAAGTTTTAAGAGGTTTGGAAGAGATGATTAAACCATCATCTCTTATTTCCAAATCTTTAAGTCTCTCATATTCTTCGAGGAAGTATTCGGCAAGTTTGTCGTAGTCTTCATCTTCTGATATGGAAACTGTAGTATCGACAACATCACTGTTTTCGTAATACGGTGCATTGATATAGTCGAGATCGGTTCTCATATCGTCCGAAGTCCAGACTTTGATTGCTGCATTGATGGCGAATGTCAAATCGTCGATTGCTTGAATCAGGCTTTCATCGGGTTCGGCTTCGTAACCTCCCGACCATCCAACACACACGGCGAGGTGGTCGTCGAGTTTGTAGGTGCAGCAGCCCTCTTGATGGTCAATCAACCAATTGACACTGTCTTTGAGCCATTGGCTCAGTTGCTTCGTTTGCATTTCTTTAAGCATGTTATACCTCCAATTCGGCAATTTCAATTTGCCAATATTCGTTTATTGTATCTATTATTGTTTCTTCTTTGAATCCTGCAAACAACCGATAAACGTTCACCGTCTTCCAGTTGTCGGGTTCGGCTTCTTCGTCGTAATCATCTGTAAAAGCCCATTCGAGAGCCTGGTAAGCCCAAGCTCTCAATGAACCATAACGATAAAACGCGAAGTCGTCGCCCTGAAGGTCTTCTGTGTTGACATAAATTTTGTCTGTCGGCAATTTTTCAATTGCCTCAACTGATTTCGGGAAGATATCTTTGAATCTGTTGTAATCCTCCTCGTGTGACAAATCCATGTCGGTATACTCATCAAGAGATGAAATTTGTTGTCTCTCTTTGAGTTCTGCTAATGTGATTTTTTCCATCTTTGCCTCCTTTATTCGAGCACTTCCATTTTTCTGTAGTACACGTCATAGTGCCAATTGTTATAATTACCAGCCTCATAAAACGAAAACGATTCGCCGTTGTTGCCTCCGACAAATTCATCACAACTGTATTCGTCCTCGTACTCTTCTTCATTAAAGTTTCCTTCTTCGTCGAAGCATTCGGGGCGATCTTCGGTTTTGAAGTTTTTGACAAGTTCATCGTAAACCGCTTTCGCATCTTCGAGAGACGCGTACACACTACTACTTTGTTCGGTGTCACCGTCGTAGGTTCCATCAATAACTAACAAATAGACGTATTTTTGTTCCATGATTTTGATTCTCCTTTTTATTCGAAATTTGCCCGTAACGTCGATAGCTCATCGTGTTTGGTTTAGAATTTGTACTGTTTGATGGCATCTTTCCAACAGCTGCTGTCGCAACCGTAGCACGATTTGATCGAATAGTCTCCTTGTGCCCCATCTGGTTTGGCGTCGCAGATGAGTTTGATTGGGATTTCGACATCCTTCTCAAGTTGGATACCCCAGCAGCTACCACCGCCATTCCAACTATCGTAAAGAAGGCACTCAACGTCTTTGCTGACGACGATTGAGCCGCAGTCTTTACGATCTTCGGGTTCCCAATGATACCCGTCTTCGTCTCTTTTGTTGATGATTTCTTGAAGCTCGATAAGCTTACCAAGAGTCATCTTCACAGGAAAGACAAGCGCTGGCAACGGCACACAGCAGTTGATAAGTTCGTCGTACACGGTTTCCAAGAAGCCGTGACGCTCAAGGCTGTCCTCCAGTGTGTTCAACGCATGTTGAAGTTGCGCTTTGGAATAACCTTGAGTTTTTGCCAACCACACCAACGATGCTCGATCATCGATGTCATTTCCTTTACGACCGTTGTAATGCGGATAAATCGCATTCAGCGTGAAGTCGTAGTTTGCATCGCCTGTGTCGATACGAATGTCGACGTTGACTTCTTGTTCCAAATACTCGTCGGTCGGATATTTGAAATACCACATCGATTCGAGTTCTTCGCGAATCTTGTCGTCGTCCCATGACTGACGGGTGAGAGTTTTCTTGAACTCTGTAATGAGTTCAATTTCGTGCTCCCATGCGGCGCCATCCCACCATTCGAAGCATTTTTCTTCGAGTGTCTCCATCGGATATTTTGAATCCAAAATTTCGCCGATGGTTTTGTCGTCGATGACGTCGTCATAACTACGATATGCCTCGTCATAGTAGCATTGGCACTTCTCGTCCCAAGCCCATGAACTATATCTCTTATCGAGAAAAGCTTTGAGTTTTTGATGTAAAATTGTTTGTTTCATACAAACCTCCTTAATTTTCTGCCCACACAAGGGCGTATTGATTTCTAGTTTTAATAAATGCGACGCCTTCGGTGCATCTGAACACCTCTTGCAGGCGTTCGGGTGACATCGCCCGTAGTCGAGCAACGTCTTCTTCCGAGTACGCATCACTTGCCGCGTAATCATCGATTAGGTCATAAACCGTATCTCCGATTACGTAGGGGAGATCAAACTCGTCAAGCACTTGTTCAAGTGTCTCCACTGTTTCGAGTGGATCGATAACAAAAGCGTCGATCCACTCTTGAGGAGTAACGCCGTCAATTTCAGCGTTATTCCTTATGGTTTCACCGTCACAATATGTGATGTTTTTGTTGTTGATGTCTATATCGACATTATAATCTCTGTCGACATAGATTTCAACATTGAAACCTTTCTTTGCGATTTTAATCATTTTCATTTGGTTCCTCCTTTTCGGGGATACAATAACCATATCCCCAATCGGCAATTTCACTTTCGGTCATTTGGATTTGGCCGACAAGTGTTTGATAAAGTTCTTCGTTGGAGTCCGTATTCCAATCGACGTACTTGAGCAATTTCTTGATGAGCGAATTCTTTTTGAAAGAATATTTCGCGTCAATCAACGCTTCGAGAGCATCGTCGACGGTGTCGTAGGAATACATTCCTTGATTCCAAGTTCCGTCGCCTCTATGATAACCGAGACCGACGACGTAATCGTCGCCCCAACTCATAGAACGTTTTACGATGACATGCTCTTGATCCCCATCGGGGATGATTGCTACAATGGGGTGACCCCCTGCTGTTTGTTTATTGAACATTTCTTGTTCCTCCTTTTAATTATTTTCTTCGTCTTCGTTATCTTTCCACTCGTCGAAACCAGCGGGTGAGCATCCTTCGAAGAGCGGATCGCTATGATTGAAAATCCAGTCTTGCAGATAACGCAGATAGCGTTCGTGAGCGCTGTCGCTGTCTTCATCAAGAATAACAGCGCTGTCGAGATGGACGTTGATGTCTCCGTCCATCTTTTGTTCCAATGTGTCAATCACTTGACCGTTATTGACTTCGTCATCGACATCGATGACAGCCAGAATGTTTCTGTACATATAGTACCTCCTTTAATAATTCACGACGAGCACGCCGTCGTTCTTTTCGTCGTAATCGTCGTCTAAACAATCGATCCATACTTGGATGTCGTCTTCAGAAAGGTTTTCGATCGCCTCCCTGTCGAAACAATCTTTTTCAAGAAAGTGTTCCTTGACATATTTAAGAACTCTCTCTGTCGGGGCAACTGTGCTTTTTGAAGTGACCACGCCGCTCATGCTGAGGTTCTCGATATACCAACGGAAAAGGTATCCTTCTGTTTGGATGTTTGCCCATGTCGCGATGGATTTCTTAATCTTCGCAACGGGACGAACGTCACCGAGAACACCTCCGCTATAATAGCCGTGTTTTGCTCCTGCGGCGATGCACGCCGTAAAGCAGCGGCAACATTCTTCGAAGCAAGAAGTGTCGCCATCCTCATCTTCGGGGGTTGCGACGTCTTCTGCGATGGATTCATAATCTGAATCATCAGCTCCGTCGGGAACTCCGTTAGTGAGCCAGAGGTCCATCACGCTTTCATCATTAAGACTACGGACGACAACGTCCATAGCCTTCAGGAGCTCTACTCTTTCTGCAACATTTTCAGGTTGCATTACAATTTCAAGTTGTTGTTGGGACAGTTTTTTCATTTTTCTTACCTCCTTTAGTTCCAGTAAGAAGCTTGTTCAATAATGGTATCTCTATCAAGCTTTAAAACTTCGGAAATTGACATCTCCTTTTCGGCGATAAAATCGTTGATTGCATGTGCGACTGCGTCAATGTCACAATCCATATCGGATTGGCTCATAAAGACTTTTTCGACTTTAGCGCAAAGGGCTTCATACTCTTCGTCTGTATAGTCAAAGTCGAAGATATCAGCACAGGCCGAAGCCACATCGACATTAACGATGCTAATATTGTTTTTGTTAAGAATGTTTATAATGTCTGTATATTTCATATGACCCTCCTTTAATCAATGAATTCAAAATAAATTCTTTCGTCGTCTTCTCCTACCATTTTGTAGAAATAGATTTCGTCGCTGTTGTCGTCGAGGAATTTAACGTTGATATAAGCGTCTTTGTGATAATCATCAAAAATGAACTTGTCAACGCTGATGCCATCTTCTGTTTCCTCATAGTCAAGTTCGTCGAGAACGAGATCTGCTTCGGAAAGCTTCTTACTGTAGTTTTCTTCAAAAGCCTCTTCGACAACATCATATAGTGTATATGGAATTTCACCACCCATACTCTGTAGTTTGTCACTAACGATATCACACAAAGACTCAAATTGCTCGTCTGATAGTTTTTCATCTATATCGGTTAAATATATATCGACCATATCTGCAATTTTTAGCTCAAAAGCTCCAATATTGTTTTGTTTTGCTTTTTCGAGCGTTTCTTTGTAAGTCATTTGTCTTACCTCCTTTATTTGATAATTCCGTAGATATCATCTACGTAGTAGCAACACACAAAGGGGTTGTAGATTGCTGTGCAGCGAATACCTTTGTAATCGACGATAACATCATTACATCCGTTTTCGCTGATGATGGTGACTTCGGCGAATTGACCGCCGAGAGAGTGAATACGTGCTTGAATTTTTCTCATGGTTGATACCTCCTTAAACTTCAAAATTGTTTATAAACGCATTTGCTGCGTCTTGTTCTCTGATTGTCCTTTCCAATTGTACTTTGAGTGCAGACCAGTTTTGTAGAAGAGCGTATAAAGCATCTGTTTGACGCTCTTCTAAAATCATTGCGGGCCCAAACCCGTAAACGAGCCCAACATGGGCTTTTTGAGTTTTGTTCCACCCCGCGCAAAAAGAGTCGGGTTCTTTTTTGACTACAAGAACATACATCGGAGTTGGTGTCCCCGTTCTTGGGCAATGATGAGTTCCTCCGAACTCAAGACGAACATCTCCCGCAAGACGCGGGACGACGTTTTCGATGATGTAATGCTCAATCGCAAGAGCATTTTGCTTGATTTGCTCTTGTTGTTCTTGATTAAATGTGATATTTTCCATAAAAATTCCTTTTTCGGCTTTCTGAACAGGAAAGTGTCCCAAGGTTGTTTTTGTCAGTTGTGTGCACCAAGCATGCCATAGCTTGGTTTGATTGTGTTCGGATTAATCATTACGCCTTTCTGTTTCATCGCCGAAACCCACTCTTTCAAAAATTTAATCAAATCAAATTTTTGATTGTAGACTTCACGTTGCGTTGTCTCATAGGCCCGTTCTTGCCCTTCGGCCGTCAGGTCGCCATTGTACACGCAATGGATTTGTTCAATGTTGCCAGATGGCGAGATTGCCATCGTGTAGTATGGTTCATTAAGTAAGTCGTTTCTCCTAATAAAGACAACATTTTCTTTATTATTTGCAACTGCTTCTATAAACGAACCAACGCAATGATGCAATACAGCACCTTCGGTTGTCAAATCTGAAGCTTGTGTTGGTGCAACGACAGACAATTGCCCGTCACTGAACTCATAAGTTTTTAGTCTTTCGACCGAATGCTTAAATGCTTCGCTTTTGGCCTTGTCTCTGTAAAGATTATAAACCTTTGTCAACTCTGCTTCAAGATAAAGCAGATGATGAACTGGATCCATGTCTAGTTCGAGAATTGCTTGGTCTTTTGTACTTGACAAAACATTAAACTCGACATTGCTAAGAGTGTATCTTGTGTATGAGTTAATTATTGAGCTCATCGACATCTCACCGAAATAGTTCCTTTGCGCATAAAGCGTGACGTGCTTGATGGCTGCTTCGGGGAAGAGTGGCCATTCGCTTGGATTGAACACAACAGTTGGATCTGTTGCCGCCAAAGATTTCATTTGTTCTCGCATATTAAGATAATCTTTGTAGCGACGGAGGTTTTCTCCATACGCCGATAGTCTCTTTTTAAAAGTTTGCAAGCCATCTTTGGCGAAGAGTTTAAATACTTCTTCATATTCATCAAAGCCAAATGCCAATGAATAACGACCTTCCGCTGAATAAATTTCAAGAAAATCTGCCATTGACAGATTGTTAAACAAAGTGCTTAATTTAATATAAGCACTAATTACGCCCACCTCTTGATTGATAGGTAAATCTTTGATTTGATTAATGATGTACTTATTTGTATTCAACATTTGTGGAATGTTGGTTTTTGTACCGTCAAAGCACATAAAATTGTCTCGATTCCAAGATGACTTTTTATCATATTGTTCTTTTTCAAGAATTCTTTTTTCCAGAATCTTTTGAATTAAAAACTTATTTTTGCTCTTAATTGCTAATTCTAGAAGTTTTGCATAGGTGCCACGAATGGTAAACAAATTCAGAATAACATCGGCACGTTTTGGTACGTCGTAATAATCAAAAAACGCACTTACATTGCTTTGTTTGCCAAAACACTCGGCAAAATCAATTTGCTTTCCGTTTGCATCAAAGCAGCCTCTGAATAGAGTGTCGCGCGACGCTTGGCCAAACACAGTGTACGCACATATTGCTCCGTTTTTGGGAACAGCCGCTTTCACTGTGTTACTATTCCAATTTGTATAACTAACCAAGGTGTCTGTTTTAAGATTTTGAACATAAACTACGTAATGATCGTAATTGAAATAAATTTTGTTTCCAATTCTTACAGCGGTGTTCGTTGTTTCGAATTTTTCTGCTACTTGTCTGTATTCGGCAATACAATTTTCGTTGTTCTCTCGATTCTTCGCTCGGCGTTCTAAAACTTTGTCATCCAATTTGAGGAAATCGATGAGGTCTTGTGGCTTCTCTATGCCGTTCGGATAGGCCTCTTTAAATTTCCTCAAATCGTACACATCGTCAATTATTTGACAAATTTCTGAGGAAAAATTATGTTGCGACCAATTGTCGTTGGCCTTTGAATTCCAAATACTTGGCCTCTTTTCCGAAGCAGTTGCCTGATAATCGTAAAAGTTCCTTATTGACAAAGAGTCTTTAGTTCTTAAAGAGGGTGTTTTGTCATACACCTCTATCGGACGTTTTGCTTCACTCCAATAAGCTGTTAATTTACCTCCTTCAAGTTGTTCTGTTACGGTATTATAAAAGATTTCGACAGCTGTTTTGTCGGCATAGTGCCTTGTTCCGATATAAATGAGATTGTTTGTCATACTGTAACGATTAAGACAAGGATGCCAATCATCATTAAGGTTTGCCATTGCGTTAATATTATAAATATCAAAATATTTATTGTCTCGATCTTTGATCCATAAACTCCATCTGATGCGGCCGCGATAGGCAGCTGATGAGTTGCATACTACTATGCAATCTTCGGGGACTTCTCCACAGTTGATTTTTTGCCTTTTGCCATTGATCATTCGGTAATCGTAACCGCTTGCAGTTTCTTTGATGATTTCTTTGTTCAAATATTGTTTTACTTCTTTGCTTAGTTTCATTTATTGCTCCTTCGCCCCTTCGGGCTTCTAATTATTTTTTATTTTTTTTGACCCATTCGGGTTCGGCCTTATAAGCCAAACCAGGTTCGTTTATAACGCCGAACCTGAACGGTAAAGGGGGCTAGTTGCCCAGCCCCCTTCTTGTTTGTTGTTTTAAAAACGTTCCACTATACCGTTTAATTTTCTCAACATATTATCGACATTTTTGTCCAATTTGCCTAATTCAACAACAATGTCGTGATAGACGGCGTATTCTTCTTCTTCGTCTTCATCGTCATCGTAGTCGTCACAATCGTCTTCGAAGAGTCTGTTTGCTCGCTCTTTCAAAATGAGCGAAATCGCCCCTTTACTTCCACCGACTTGTTTCTTCTCTTCGTCGGTAAGAGCGACAACAATGTTACCGCTTCCATCGACCAAAATACGCTGCTTGTGGTCAATGTAATATTCTTTGCCGTCGTTGAGTTCGACGATTTCGGTCGGGTTGATGCCTTTGCTCTTAAGCATAAAGCAAATGTACATCATTCGCTTTGCTTTTGGAGTATCGCTGTTGCAAGCGTCCAGACAGATTTGTGCGAAATCAACCGCTGCTTGACGGTCTTCTTCGCCGTTATAATAATATTTTTCGATGCTTCCGTCAGGAAATTCGATTGAAGCGATGCCGAGAGAAATATTGTTTCTCTTATTCATCTCGTTGATGACGTCGATGACGTTGTCTTGTCTTTGGTTGCTCGTAAGTTTTGTAGTGTTTTCCATGTTATTGTTCTCCTTTTTGTTTGTGTTTTTGCTGGTTTGTGTGGTGGTTGCTTCAATTTTGTTGATTTGTTTAGACATATTTTTTACCTCCTATATGTCAATGTTTTTTTGTATTTGTAATTTCTTTGCTGAGGCACTCAATGGCCTCTTTGTAACTTATTGGCATTGATTTACTACGGAATTTGTCCGAGTTCTCTGCCATCTTTTGGATAAATGTCCATATTTGCGGGACATATTTATCATTGGTGTCTGGCTTAAACCAGACTTCTTTCCATTCATAATATTCTCCTGATGAATGGTAAGGTTTTTTTGCTATTATACAAACGTATAATTTTGCTTTTTCGGTCATTTGTACGATCGAAATTTTTAACCTTTGTTTTTTAAAGGTTAAAATTACTTGACTGTCAGTGATTCCGCTAAATGGATGATCTCCGATATCAATTATCACGTTATTGTCAGCATTATTGACAATAAATTTTGTTAATTTGTGTATTAACATTTCTTCCTTGTCCTCCTTTATTCGTTTGCGTGGGTACAAATCCCCCACTCGCAAGAGCGGGTTGTGCACCCTTCGCAGGGATCGTCTTGTTGTTCGATGAGCTCATCAATTGTTCCTTGTTTATAATCGGTCATATTAAACCTCCTTATTATTCAAGATGATACCGTTCATCATAACGGCGAATTCTTGGGCGAGGTCGAGAGAGTGGAAAACACTTTCTACTTTCTCGCCGTTTGCTGCTATATAAACTACTTTGTAATTCGGTTTCATATTAGTATGCCTCCACTTGTTTTAGATTTTGAAATGTTTTTACGACTTGATAATTGTTCATTTTGAAGACAAGCTCGGAAGCCGCCCCCAAATTACCCAATATCAATTGGACTTCTGCTGCATCTAGCAGAAGTTGGTCGTATCTGGATATTTCTTGTTCTTTTGCTACGCGGTCTAAGGTGACCAGCCATGATTCAAAATTGTTCATAACGATTCTCCTTTTTCATTGATTTATAATTAGGTTTTTCAACCTTTGCTTGCGCCGTCGGGAAGGTTCTGCTGATGACGCCTTTGTTGTTTACCACCGAATTCAATATATCGGTTGGATTAAATTTGCTATCAAGAGCCTGTTTGGCTTTGACTTTGATACTGTAATCTTTAAAGAAGTTTGCCATAGTAGCCTCCTTATTTAAACCAAACAGCCTTATGACTGTTTGTATGTTTTTGGCAGGTTTCATCACCTGTGAAGAGGCATTCGTCAAGATTTACGTAATACCATTTACCTGTTCCTTCCTCTGTAAGATAATTGGGATTAACATCACCGTCATAATAAACTGTGTAACTTTGTCTAAACGGTCTATCCGTGACAGGGTCTATCACCCATATGCTTTTTGTTTTACTCTTAATCTCCTGCCCTGGGACAAGGTCTTTAAGCAGAGACCAGTTATCTGTGTTAATTCTCTCTTGAAGCTTCTTCAGATCTTCTGCTTCGTAAACACTAACTACTTTTGTGGGTAGTTCTTCTGTGTCATAAAAGCTTTGATAGAAGCGGGCGGCTTCTTCGGCTTGTGCTTTCGCATCTGCTATTGCTTCTAAAGTGTTTCTTCGTGGAAAAGAAACAAACTCTTCAACCACATTTTCATATGTCGTTCTAAATTCAATAGGAGTATTCTCCCAATCGTCGACAGGCGTTGTCGGTGCGACGGGGACTTGTTTTTCCACATTGTAGAATGTTGCCTTTACGGTTGCAATAATATAATTTTTCATAGTGTTTCTCCTTTCCTGGCTAGGGAACCCGATTCGCCATTGTTTAGTTTTGTTTTACGGGTTGCCGCACTATGAACGGCAATGCTGATGGTTTCGGCTCATGCCTTCATCAGGCCACGGACTTTTACCGTGACGACCATCTGTCCCGAGCAAGGGTTTAACTTGCTCGGGACGTGTTGGTTAAACCTCCAACCAACCAAGTTCGAGGTTTCGTTCTCTTCTTTCTTTTGTGGTGAGAAGTCTTTCGACTTCTTCATAATGGAGAGCTTTTGATGTGTCGGTTGTCGACACAACCGACACGTTGCCGTTGGGTAAGCGATTAATTTTGCTTACCACTGTTTGACCAAATGTGTTGTGAATAGTATATACAAACATTTTCGTTACCTCCTTTTAAAATATGAATTGCTCAAACAAGTTTATTGTTCGAGCAAGCGGTTCATTGATTGAACGAACTTCAAGTTCGTTCAAGTCATCAATCGGCATAATGCCGATTAAAAGCGATATAAATTCTTCATTCGCTACGACATAGAAGGAAGAATATCCTTCTTTGTAGCCGTTGATCTTGACGGGCACGTCAAGATTCTTCTTTGCTTCTTCAATTGCGGTGATGATTGCCGCTGTTTTCTTTGTCATATTTTCTCCTTCCTTGGCTTTTGCCAAGATTTGTTTTATTTATTCAAACCTCTGAATTTCAGGGATTTGAATAAATAAAAGCTTTTGCTTACTGCAGCGTCTTACGGCTTTGCTCTTTTAGCCTCAACTACTGTCCTTACAGTAAGCAACGCCATTCAGGCTTGGCGTGATTGTTTGCACCTTCTCATGCGGATTATGCGGCGTTTTCTTGCACCTCGACGGGATTGCACCGAGCGATTCTGTTATCCCCAAGGGTCTAACCCTCTTGAAATTTAAAGTTTATTTATGCGTAGTTTCAGTACCTGATGCTCCTGAAACCTCAAGCCGAAAAGATGCACCTGATTAGCTCGCACTAATCAAGCCTGAGCTTTTCGCTTGGACTGATGAATTTTTCGTTGGTTAGACTACTTACCTTGTTAAGGCGCCTTCATCTGGCTTGCCACTTATCAACACCAGTGGTCGGTGTCTGTTTCCCCCAAAAGGAAACAGGTGGAAAAGTTCCTTTGCTTGGTTAGTAGAATCGGAATTTCTACCACCCTCTCGAGACCAATCGAAAGGGGCAAAAGGAACCATTTGCCGTTTTTTGCGAACGGCGGAGGCTTCCGAACCTCCTTTTCTCTTCTGGCAGAAGCCAAAAGAGAAGAATAGCTTTTTAGAATTGCAAGTAAACTTGCTTTCCCAAGAAAGCAAAATTCGACATTTACTTTGCTAAATAATAACAGCGACAAGTCGCTTTATTATAAAACGCAGTAAATGTCGAATTTACACTTTTTAGAAAATAAATTCTTTCTAAAAAGCCAATTCAGGACAAAAATATTCATAAACCCATTTTTCAGCCTCCCCCTCAACACCAACCCCCGACATCCGTAGTCAGCGCTCATCTCACCTCACACACATAAAAAAAAGAGGAGCCAGGCACTCCTCTTCTTAATCAAAACCAGAAAAAGTCATTCAAGACATCGAACATCGACGGCACCGAACTCTTCCCATTATAGCTCATATGGAAAGAACCGTAATCCTTGACGAACTCCTTCAACAACTTCTGTGCTTCGGCTTCGGCATCCCTCGCCTTCTTAAAAGCCTCCACAACTTCTTTGCTGCGTGCCTCACGTTCGTTCTTAAGAGCCAGCTGTTTCTCTTCTTCAGCTTTTTTCTTTGCGACCAAAGCCTCCTCGGCCTTTTCGCATTCTTCTTGTGTTTCATAGACCTTGTCGGTCATCTCACTATAATACTTCATATTGTACTCCTTCGGACGTTCCTTATCTTCGTCCTTTTTGTATTTCCCATCGTTCTCTGCTGACGGGATTATTTATCTGAACCTGCCTGGTCGGTGTCGGATTCTTCCACTTCTGTGACGACTTTTTCTTTGGGAAAATCTTTGCACACTTTGAAATCTCGTTTAAACTCTAAGCCTTTGATTAATTCGTCGATAGCGCCGACAAACATCCCATATTCCATAACGTCGTCAAGTGACAACACATCGGGCATATGTGCCCATATTGCTTGCTTTTTAACATAATTTAGCAACTTGATCTTTTCATCTAAGATTCGATCTTCTATCTCTTCTTCGCGGTCTTTTTCATCCTGCACGAATTGCTCTTGAGGTTTTTTAAGCTCTTCGTTCAATCGTTCGATTTCTGCTTTATACTCAGCAACATCGCCATACCCTGCATCAATCAACGCTTCAAAAATTGAGATCCTGGCTGGGCAATGCAAAAGCCTAGAACATTTACCGTCGACACATTTTCTAGTACCCGCTTCGGGGCAAATCACTCTTGCCATATCTAAGGCCTGCTCATCTCTACTTAGCATAATCTTCTCCTTGTGTTGCGTTATCGGATTCTTCTCTTTCAACCCTCATTATATGTCGCCACTCGGCGTCCATTTTTGTCATATACTCTTTTTGGGCTTGGACTCTACGCTTTTCACAGAACTCGGCGGTATCCTTTGCTTGTTGTTCATTCCTGACCCATCCTCTGATGGCAGCCGTAGTCGTCCAAGTTATCGGTCTGAGGACGTATTCGGGGTAAACGCCGTTGTGGTCGTCGAAGTCCCAAACTAACGGGATATATCTAATCAACGGACTATCCGCGTCTTTTACTTTTTTATACTTCCCCGAGAATGGGAACTCGAGGACGCCGTAATGTGCCCAACACGCAATAAGATATATTTTGGGAAGTTTTGCGAGTTTGTCTCTTGTCTTCTGATTGTCAGGAAGACGTTTTCTTAACATACACATGATGATTACTCCTTGTATAATTTGATATTTTATAGTCCCGCATCCTTGAAATCTTTTTCGGTGAAAAGGCTTTCACCGCTCCAATTCCTCCAAAATTAATCCCACCAAGTACGGAAATCTTCGGCGATTTTCGCGAATGCTTTCTTGTAAAGCTCGGTACGTTTCTTTTCTTGGGCCTCAATTCGTGCGCGGTATTCTGCGGCATCTTCGTTAGCACGCTGGTTGTCGCTATTGTTGAGCTTTTCGATCCAAGATTCTAATGTTTCAACACAGCCGTCGGAGAAGTCATCATCGTCTTCCGCCGCCGCATCGAGCAAATCACAAACTTCTTCGAGAGAACGTTGAATTTCAAGGCGTGAGTCCTCTGCTTGGAATACATTGTAACCGAGATCGTAATAAGCTTCCATCCAAGACAACATAGTACAAAGGCCTTCCATAAAGAATCCGTAGTCATACGGCTGGAATTTACGTGCCTTTTTTATGAGCGCCTTGCGATAATGACGCATCATACGATAGTAGCTCTTCTTAACCGCCTTCGAATATCCTTTGCAAGCTTTGCAAACTTCCTTGTCGGATTTGTCGCAATTGGGCGGGCACGAATATTGCTTTTTAATGTTTAGCTTTTCAGCCTTATTCAATGACATAGAATTCTTCTCCTAATACAGATTGTGCCTGGCGGGCTCCCTGAGGTGACAGAGAGCAATCGCCGATTTTTTGAAACGTAATTGTTGCCCCTTCCGAAAGCTCTGATGCAAGTATGTAATAATCTACATCGAGAGCTTGGAAGGCAGCGACAACCGTTCCCGTTCGGACTTCGTCGTTGTCAACGTAATACATTTTGCGCCCTTGAAAAGAGCATTTTGTAAATTTCGCGTTTGCTGTCATAGCGTCGCCTTTATGTTATTACAAGGTGATGCAGATGTGTGAGTGCAACTGTCCGTTACCTTGAGTTTATCGCCTAATGAGATTGCTGTGCTTGGATTCGGGTTTGTGTATTGCACCGCCGACGGTGGAGTTAGATTGTCTTTTTGTGTCCATTCGCCATAAAAGGGTTGAGTTCCTACTCCCACCGTCGTTATCCAATCGCTTTCTTTTTTACTGCAAAATGGACAGTAGCTTTGATTTGGTGCAAGTATAGCTCCGCACTTCGGGCATTGCCAACCTTGTTGAATAAACTTCGGTGCGGGGATGTCGCAAGCGGTTGACTTCGAGTCGGTTGCTGTACTCTTATTGTCTGCGGGCACAGCATTAGCTGTGCTCTTATCTGCGGGCATGGCGTTAGCCGTACTATCTGCTGTCCCACGAAGCTTCACAATAGCCTCTCTGCACTTTGGGCAAATATAACTTCTGCTGTCGAATTTGAATTCTTCGCCGCAAATCTCACATTCTGTCATTGGTGAACATATTGATGGCACTGCATTGATTGTATTGCTGCTGTCTGTTGCGTTCGTAGTTGTAACACCAACACCAGTGTCAGGTTCGCCTACTTTTTGGATATATCCCGAAGTTACGAGCCCAATCTGATTTTCAAAAGTGATGATATCATCCTTTGAACCAACAGTCCCAGCTCTGCCACACTTTGGGCATTCCCATTTATATTGAGGTGGGTAGCTTGTGAGAATCATACTTGTGTCTACTTGTACAATTTCACCACAATTTGGACATCTGATTGGTTTTGCTAGTTTATACATAGTTTATTTCTCCTCTATTCTTTCAGCATATCTTACGTTATTCCAATTGATTATTGTATAACGTCCTTCTTCTTTCAGATTTTCAATAGTAATTGCATTTATTGATTCTTCTGTGGTCATTAACTTTTCAAAAAGTCCATTATCAGGCGCGTCTATATGTCCGCCGCCAATAAAATGAAAACGAATTGTGGCTTCTTCCATAGCGTCCTCCTCAGTCTATTGTAATTTTGATAGAATAATCATCATCTATAATTTTATATTCTTTGTTGATATGTTCGTCTTCGGGCATATAAAAGACGGGAGTTTGTAATCCAATATCACTCTCTTTTACCGTTTCGTTTTCTTCAAGCATTTCCATTAGAGAATTGACAACTTTTTGGGATTGTTCAAGGTTTACATATGTTCCCAAAAGAACAAGAGAACTACTAATACCGATGATTCCAAAAGTGGATGTCTTCATTTCTGAATTGGAAAGTTTGACATCTCCACGAGATATCATTATTCCCGTTACCGCGACAAAAGAATCTTCAAGAAACTCTTGAAAATTTTCATCGAGTATAGCTTGTTGAGGTTGAACCAGTATCATATATGGATACTCCTTGTCTATTATCTGTGAGTATTATATCATACAGAAATTGATACGTCAACCTATTGTGACTTTTTAATGTATTTCTTCTTTTGTTAATTTATAGATCACAGAAGGTTGACAAAGTCAAGCTTCTTGTGTATAATAGGGGTGGGTGGCGGGAGAATGAGATCTAAATTATTCTTTATTATATAATATAAAAATATAATATATAACATTTATAATGAACATATAACAATTAATATGTTACAATATAAAATATATATTATATAAATAAAAGTATTATTTTATTTATTATTTATTTTAATATGGATAACCAAATATGAGATAAAAGATAATATAAATATATAAATAAATAT
>ENA-UOJC01001761-UOJC01001761.1-human-gut-metagenome-genome-assembly--contig:-C104-NODE-1761-length-27054-cov-4.809474_pt1 | contig 27054 bp, 22 predicted proteins | sample MGYA00242339_ERZ723886 | MGnify/ENA metagenome assembly ERZ723886 | reverse complement strand
GCCGAACGTCGAATTCAAAAACGCTGCAACAGCCATTTTTGACAGGGAATCCCACTCGTCCAGGCTGTCTAAAACCGTTTCCGCGGACACATCATCTTCGGTGTCCAGAATATCCTGAAGTTTTTTGAAAAATTCATCCTGAGTCATTCGCTCTCTCCTTTGAAATATTTTTCCCATCGGGAAATCAGTTCTTCGCGTGCCGGCATGTCGTTCTTCCGCGAGATTCGGACGCCGCCGTTGTACAGCGTGTCAAAACGCAGGACGGCCGCCCCCCACGAAAGGCCGACGCCGAAAGCGGACAGCAACACCTGCCCGCATGGCCTGTCTTTCAGTTGGTCGCAAATCACTGTCGCGACCGATGTGGTTGAATTGTTGGCATATTTTGAAAATGTTTCGGCCGACGTCTTTTCCGGCGGTATTCCCGCCAGGGACGCCACATTTTCAACAATCTGCCGGTTGGCCTGATGCAGGACGAAATAATCCGTCCGTTCAACGTCCGTCCCGGCCAGGTTCAGAACGTCCCGAATGTTTTTCGGAGCGGCTTCAAGTGTAAAATTGAAAACATCAATGCCTTTCAGAATAACGTCGCTGAAGTGCCAGACGTTTCCGCCGTCATCCGTGATTTCGCGGCCGCAGATATCCTCGCGTACCGGCAGGCGCGCACCGCCCGCGGGAACGACGATTTTATCCCATCCCTTTCCGTCCGCGCCCAGCGAGAAATACGCCAGCGTTTCCGGAGCGGCATATTCCAGATACGTGGCCGATGCCGCATCCCCGAATACGGGATTGACCAGCCGGTTGCGGCGGTCGGAGTGCCGGCTCGGTGTGTCGCCCGCCAGAAGAAGAACATTCGACGCCGCGCGGCTTTCGATCAGCGAATGCGCCAGCCACAGGCCGTACACATACCCCGAACATCCCAAACCAATGTCAAGGGCCGCACACGTTTTCGGCAGATTCAGCCGCCCGTGCAGGATATTTGCCGAAGCGGGCATCATATGGTCAGGGCTTTGAGTCACCAGAATCAGAGCCTCGATCCTGCTGCGGTCGATGTTCATTTCGGAAATCAGCTGTTCGGCGGCTTCTTCGCACAGATCGACGACTGTAACGCCGTCGGGGACGACATGGCGTGTCCCGAAACCGACAATCTTTTTCGCGCGCGCCAGCTTTTTGGGATTACCGTCGAAATAGGCGGCTTCGTCATCAATACAAACCACAGGTTCGGGAACGACGGTGACAATGCCTTTCATGACGGCATGGCGGAAAACGGAATCAGGCATGGTTTTCCTCCTTTGCATAAACGCAGGGTTCCAGAACGGTCACGCCTTCGGTTTCCAGAAGGCAGGCTCCCCATGACAGGCCGATACCGAATCCCTGGAACAGAAGACGTTTGCGGCCCTCAAGCTTTCCGGACAGCGCGCCGCACAGCGTTCCGGGGATGGAGGCCGAATTCTGGTTGCCGTATTCGGGAAAGACGACAGGGACTTTTTCCATTGGAAGCCCGGCGGATTTCGCCAGATTCTGGACGATGTAGCTGTTGGCCTGATGGAAAACGAAATAATCCGTTCCGTCCGGTGTTTTTCCTGTTTTTTCAAAAAGTTCACTCAGCATCTGCGGCTGTTCGGTCAAAGTGAAATTGAAGATTTCCAGACCGTTCATGTAAATGTTTTCATCCGTACGGATACTACCGTCCCGGTCTTCCTTTTCCCGGCGCGTCTCTTCGGACGAGGGACAGCGATGGCCTCCGGCCGGCTGAAGCAGGAAAGGCACGCCTTTTCCATTCGATTTCAGTAAAAAGGCCGACGGTGAAGGTGTTTCACTGCGTTCAATCAGGGTGGCCGCCCCCGCGTCCCCGAACAAAGGCGCTTCCGTCCGGTCTTTGGGATGAATCAGCTTGCTCAGCGTATCGCCGGTCAGCAGGAGGACGCGTCCCATCCCGGAGGAAACCATCATATAGGACAGCCACAGGCCGTAAATGAACCCCGAACATCCCATTTCCACGTCCACCGCGGCGGCCGTTTTCGGCAGCCCCAGACGTTCGTGCAGGACGTGGGCATTCCCGGGCAACCGGTAATCCGGCGTCTGCGTCACGGAAATGACGGCATCAATGCTTTCCGGAGAAATATCCAGAGCCCGGAAAAGGCGTCCCGCCGCATCGGTGCACAGATCGCACGTCGTTGTTTCCGGCCTTGCCTGGCGCCGTCGTCCGAAACCGATCGTTTTCTGCAGGCGGCGGCACAGCACTTCGTTGTGATTATAATAGACGGGTTCGTTTTCAAACGCGTGCTCTGTTTCGCCCAGAGTAACGGCGACGCCTTTGAGAACCGCATGTGTGAACTGACAAAAAGCCACCGGGAAAACTTCCTTCCGTTATCGTTTCTTTTTGAAACGGTCGCCGTACAGATCTCCGGTCGTCAGGCTGAACTTAACCGGAATTTTGTAGGATTCCAGCTTCGTGCGGCAGTACTGGCGGAGTTTTTTGATAAAGTCGCGGTTGTCGTTTTCCGGGGCGACCTTGACTTCGGCGGCGACGACTTTGCCCATCAGGGGATGCGGTTCGCCGTAAATCCGAACGTCCAGAACGCCGTCGCATTCCAGAAGCGCACTTTCCACTTCAATCGGGTACACTTTTTCTCCGCCGACATTGATCAGATCCGTCGTGCGACCCAGAATGCGGATGTAATCGCCTTTGACTTCAACCTTGTCTTTGGTATTGAACCATCCGTCCTCGTCAAAGGGCGATGGCGCGTTCAGATAACCCATCATGGCCGATTTCGCCCGGATGTAGAGGATGTCCTCGACGATTTTCGTTTCAAACCCTTCGCCGCCCAACTTCATCCACAGCGAATCGGAATCCTCGGATTTCGTCGGCATGATGCCGACTTCGGACAACCCGTACGTCTGTTTCAGCCGAACGTCCGGCAGGATGCGGTGCATCGCTTTCAGCGTGGATTCGGGCATCGGTTCCGTTCCGTACGTCATCATCTTCAGGCTGGACAGGTCGTACTTTTCGTACGTCTTGTTCAGCAGAATCAGATTGATGAACGTCGGCGAGGTCGGCAGAAGTTCGATTCTGTATTTTTCAATCAGGCGGCAGACTTCTTCCGGACTGCGGCTTTTCAGCGTGATGATCGTCCCGCCGTTGGCCAACGTGTGCATCATTGTGTTGAACCCGCCGATGTGGTCGAACAGCAGGAAGGTGATTGTGGTCAGGGTCTTTCCGGGCTTTTTGAATTTCTCCAGAAGAAAAGTCAGGTCGTGCAGAGCGGCTTTGGGGTCTCCCGTCGTTCCCGAAGAAAACAGGATAAGGCCGGGGGCTTTGGCTTCCTTCAGTTTCATCAGCATCGGATGCGACGCCGTGACGCCGGTTGCGCGGACAGACGGCGTGTCGGTGCGGACATCTATGAAATATTCGCTTTCGGAAATGCGGACATAGCCGTCAATGTTCTTGATGGTCTGTGAAATCGGCACAATGACGGCGTCGCGTTCAATCAATGCCAGGAACAGGGCGATCGACTGCGGTTTGAAATCTGCCAGAAGAGCCGTGACGCTTCCTTCGGGAACGCCCTTTTCCCGCAGAAAAGCGGCGGCGCGTTCATATTCGCGGAAAATCTCGCCGAACGTATAATTCCGGCCGTCCGTGATAACGGCCGTCGCGTCCTTGTTCTTTAAAAGGCTTTCCTTGAAAAAGTCGATGTTCATTTGTTTACTCCGCCAAGATAGACAATCTGCCCCGTAATGAAGTCGCTGGCCGGACTGATGTAAAAATCAATGACGTTGCGGATATCTTCAAATTCGCCGAAACGTTTGATGGCCTGGCGGTCAAGAAGTTCTTTCAGCTTTTTTTCGGGAACCTTGGCGGTCAGAGCGGTTTTGACCGGCGTCGGACCGACGGCATTCACTGTGATTTTGAACGGCGCCAGCTCTTTAGCCAGGATTTTGGTCATGCTTTCAACGGCGGCCTTTGACGACACATAGGCCAGTTCTCCATCCAGATTGAAGGGGACGGCGACGGTCGAGAAATTGACAACGCGCGGGTGATCGGATTTCTTCAGGGCATTGATGAATGCGCGCGTTGCCGCAAAGGGGCCAAAAAAGTTGATGTTCATTAACCTTCTGGCCGTTTCGACCGGCGTCAGCATGAAATGGTTCATTGAAGCGACGCCCGCATTGTTGATCAGGACGTCGACAGAACCGAAGTCTTTCCGTACATCGGCGGCGAAACGGTTAACGTCGGCCTCCTGCGAAAGGTCGACTGTATAATGTTTATAGTCCGGATGGGTCAGAGGGCTTTCCGAACGGCTGCACCCGGCCACGCGGCAACCTCCGCTCAGATAATATTCCGCCAGGCTGAGACCGATGCCGCGGCTGGTTCCCGTAATAACGACGTTCATTTCAGGCTTCTTCCGCTAAAAGGTTCCGGATGTATTCCGCCAGGGTGGCGATCGAATAGAACGGACTGCGTTCCTGAGAAAACGCCTTGTCACTGACCAGCTGAACCGTTTTCCCGAGCTTGTCGGCGATCAGTTCTTCAATGATTGAAACCAGCGTGACAAAGGACATGGAGTCAATGCACGCCTTCGAACCGATGAAACGCGTTTCGTCGCTGAACGGCACCTTTGCTTCTTCGTCCAGCTGTTCATTCAATTCATCCAGCGCTTCTTTGATCAGTGCGCGTATCTGTTCATTGTCGTTCATTTACAGGTTTTCCTTTACGATTTGGGCTATTTTTTCGATGGAACTTTCCGGCAGGCCGACAAACAGCGGCAGACAGGCAATGCGGCGGCTGATGTCTTCGGAAACCGGGCAGTCCGTCTTTTCCTTCAGATAGGGAAGCATGTTCAGGCTGGGATAAAAATAACGGCGCGGGTAAATCCCTTCGGCGTTCAGAGCCTTGAACACGTTCAGAAGCTGTTTTTCGTTTTCAAAAACAACCGGGTAATAAGCGTAGTTGTATTCCAGGTCGTCCTGTTTTTCCGGGCGACCCAGCCTGTTTTCCAGAAGCGTGTCATACGTTTGCGAAATGCGGCGGCGGTCGGCGATGATTTCCGCGATGTGCGGGAAATTGGCCAGCCCCATGGCCGCATGGAATTCCGACTGCTTGCCGTTGATGCCTTCGCGGAAATGGGTGTCGCCCTCATGCCCGAAACGCTTGATCAGGTCCAGCCGGTCGCTGACGTCCTTGTCACGAACGATACAGGCGCCCCCTTCGATGGTATGAAACAGCTTTGTCGCATGGAAGGAACAGGTGGACACATCTCCGCCGCAACTGCAGAGCGCTTTGCCGCCGCGGCGTGAACCGAAGGCATGGGCGGCATCGTAAATAACCTTCAGCCCATGGCGGTCGGCAATGTCGCGGATTTTTTCAATATCACAGGAGTAACCAAAGACATGCACCGGCATGATTGCTTTTGTTTTCGGGGTGATCGCCTCTTCAATCCGGTCCGGGTCAAGGGTGAAGTTGCCGGATTCGATATCGACAAACACAGGTGTACAGCGTTCCCATAAAATGCTGGAAGTCGTCGCGACATAGGAAAACGGTGTCGTGATGATCTCGCCGTCTTCAATGCCCAGCGCTTTCAGCGCGAACTGCAGGGCGATTGTGCCGTTGGTGACGTAATGAAAATGCGGGGCGTCAAGAAAATCGGACAGCTCGACTTCCAGCTGTTCCAGCAGCGGTCCCTGATTGGTCAGGATGCCGTTGTCATAAATTTGAGAAACATAGCGGATATATTCATCCTTTTCGGGAAGAAAGGAACGTGTCACGAAAATTTTTTCCATTACTTTGTCCCCTTTCTTTCCGAACGCTTTCCGAGTCTTTTTTTCCCTGAAGACGGAAAATCAGCCGATTCAGCATGATTTTTTTCGTAAAAACAATTGTTTCGACTGCCGAACATAACCGCCAATCCTTTGAAAAATAATAATAAAAATAATATGCTGCTTATTTAAAAGGAGCATATTTTTTATACATAGAGCTTTATGGCATAAAATCCGCCAAGTTTCAAAGGAAAAAATAAGGGCATAACCTTTCGTATGAGGGGAATGGCGGGAGGAATGTGAAAAACGTTAGAGTGGAATGTCTTTATTTTTTATGGCCGTACATGGTGTTAACGGGGGGTTTATGTGATTGAATTTATCCCCCCTTTTTTATAGAAAAAATATTTGTTTTCCTGTTTCAGGAAAGTCGGGAAAAGACAAAATAAGAGGATGAAGACGGTTCTCTTATAAATTGCAGGGCCTTCCGATTCGCCGAACGATCCGCCGGGGCGGGTTCTGATAAAAAAAAGCCCCGCTTCGCGCGGGGCTTCGGCCGACGGCTGTTTTCCGTTTATTTTATGCCGTCGCTGTAACGAACGGATGCATGGGCGCCGTTGCAGAACGGCTTGTGAGAGGATTTTCCGCACCGGCAGAGCGTCTGGCGGTTCCGGAGTTCGTACACCCGGCCGTCGGCGCCTTCAATCTTTATGCCGCCTTTGATATACAGAGGGCCGCTGCAATGGGCGGCAGGATCCTCCAGCACGCCGATTGTTTTTTCAAATTTCGGTTCGATTTCCTGTTCTTCGCCGTTTTTCCGGATCCGCAGGCGGCCCGCCGGACAGTAGCAGGCTTCGCGGACGGCCAGCATATCCGCTTCGTCGCGGCCGTCCATGACCAGGTTCCACACCTGTCCGAAGGCGTCGCAGAAACGTGCGAAAGCGCAGTACGCTTCATTATCAAGCAGCGTATAATTCGGCCCCCGGTATTCTTTGGAACCTTCGGCAATCGGTTCCAGGCTTGCCGTTTCCGTTCCGTCAAAACCGCATTCAACATGGGATTCATCACAAAACGGAGCATTTTTGGAATGTCCGCACCGGCACAGGGCGATCGGTTCTTCGCCGTCCGTTGAAAAATGCTTGCCGTCCCGGTATTCCCACGATGCGCCTTCTTCGTTCGGCGTGATGAATTCCTGTTTGAGAATGGGTTTCCCGTAAACCAGATACGGCCCGTTTTCCGTGATTTTAATATAAATGCCGTCTTCGTCCGCATGTTTCTTTGTCATAATCAGGTCCTTTCAGTGCCCGGATAAAATCTGATAAAGCTTACGCCGGGCCGCGCACCTACTCAAACACGGCTTTACGGATAAGGCCGAAAGGATGTATTTCTTAAGGCCGCAGTAGACTTTTTATTATTTGAAAAGGCTGTTATAGTACATCCCGTTTTATTTTGGGGGGCATGCATGATCAGGGTGTCGAACATCAAGGCCGGACTGGACGTTTCCGCCGGCGAACTGCGGCGGACGGTTGAACGGCTGACGGGGTGGCGGGATATTGTTTCCTTCCGGATTGCCCGGCGCTCGATTGATGCTCGCAGCAAAAGGAACATCCATTTTCTGTATGCCTTCGACGTCCGGGTGGCCGGAGATGAAGCCGAGGCCGTCGCGGTGTCGCTTTACAAGGATGTTTCCCTTGAACCGGCAGAGAAGTATGTTCCGCCGGTCTGGCGGCGTGCGGGGCTCCGCCCGGTCGTCGTCGGAACCGGTCCTGCCGGGTTGATGGCGGCGCTGGCTCTGGCGGAGGCGGGTGCGCGTCCCGTTATTCTGGAACGCGGACGTCCCGTTCCCGAACGTCAGGCGGATGTGCGTCTGTTCTGGGAAACGGGGCGGTTGAATACGGATTCAAATGTACAGTTCGGCGAAGGCGGCGCGGGGACGTTTTCGGACGGAAAGCTCAATACGGGGATAAAAAAAGACGCGTTTACACGCAAAGTTCTGGACGCGTTCGTCGCGGCGGGCGCACCGGATGAAATCATGTATCTGGCCAAACCCCACGTGGGCACGGACAGGCTGGCGGAGGTTGTTCAGAATTTAAGGAAAAAGATCATTGCTCTGGGCGGCGAGTACCGTTTTGAAACCCGTCTGAGCGATCTTCTTGTCCGGAACGGCGCGCTGGCCGCGGTTCGGACGGAAACCCCGGACGGCCGTGTTGAGGAATTCGCAGCCGATACGGTTATTCTGGCCGTGGGGCACAGTGCGCGTGATACGTTTGAGATGCTGTTGAATCGCGGCGTTGCAATGGTACAGAAGCCCTTTTCCGTCGGTGCGCGGATCGAACATCCTCAGCGGCGGATCAACCGGGCGCAGTACGGAATGGACAACCCGCCGGCGGAACTGGGAGCGGCGGATTATAAACTGGCGGTTCACCTGAAAAACGGGCGTTCGGTTTATACATTCTGCATGTGTCCCGGCGGAGAGGTCGTCGCCGCCGCGTCCGAAGCGGGGCGTCTGGTCACAAATGGAATGAGCGAATTTTCCCGCGATAAAATAAACGCGAACAGCGCGTTTCTGGTCGGCGTGACGCCCGCGGATTTCGGGTCAGAGCATCCTCTGGCGGGTGTCGCATTCCAGCGCCGCATTGAAGAAGCGGCCTTCAAGGCGGGCGGCGGCGGTTTCAAAGCGCCCGTACAACGGGTCGGTGATTTGCTGAAAAACCGGGAAAGCCGGTCGCTTGGGGACGTCATGCCTTCGTACCGTCCCGGGGTTGAACCGTCGGACATGCGGGCGGTTTTGCCCGCGTTCGCCGTCGAAGCGATCCGGGGCGCCCTGAAGGAAGCGGATAAGAAGCTGGCGGGCTTTGCGACATACGACGCGGTTCTGACCGCCGCCGAAACACGCAGTTCTTCCCCCGTCCGTATGGTGCGCGACGCAGAGACGCTTCAAAGCGTTTCCGTCGCAGGGCTTTACCCGTGCGGCGAGGGCGCGGGATACGCGGGCGGAATTATGTCGGCCGCGGCGGACGGTTTGAAATGCGCTGCGAAAATCTGCGAAATGGAAGATTAGCGCCCTTTTTTCGTCTTCTGAACAGCATTCAGAACAAACGAACGCATCAGGTCGTTTTTCTGCCGGCGGAACGAAAACGGGGGATTGCCGCGCTCCATCTGCTTTTTTTCGGCGGCGGGCACGGCGTCCCAGACGGTCTGCATATCTGCCGCAGTTTTCCAGCATGGTTTTTGAAAGACATCTTTTAAAATATTCGCGGCGGACGCATGTTCCAGAAGCGTAAAGCCCTTTTCATCCGTTGACAGCCAGTCCTTCGCCGTCAGGGCAACACCTGTCCTCTGCACCACAGCGACCACATCGCCGAACCTGTTTTCCGCAACGGCGAAAAACAGCAGGCCGCTGTCGGCCAGCGTACGGACGGTCGTTTCTTTGTCCGCCAGCCGCTCGTCCAGATTTCCGTGCTTCAGCCTTTTCAGCGCGGCGCGGGCTTCGGCGCCTTTGGCGTGCAGGCGCAGAGCGTCGGATATTCTTTCCTGTGTTTTGGGATCCAGTTCGCGGCTGCCGGTCAATTCGGTAAGGACGCATCCGGGTTCTTCCACCATCGCCCGCACGGGGCCGGCCAGTTCGGGGACACATTCCAGATCGGGCAGGACGGCCTGCCGAACGGTGGTTCTGCCCAATGTTTCAATAAGCGGTTCTATCCCGGGAATGGCGGCGGAATGCAGGGCTATTTTGGAAAAGCGCGGGCGGCGAGCCAGCTCTTTTCCCAAAGCTTCGGCCGCGTCATACGCAAAGGCCGGATCGTTGGCGGTCAGCGATTCGATCGTCATCGGCAGGACGGCCCCTCTGTTTTTAAGGAAAAGGGCGGAAACGTCCTCGGTTTCAAGCGATTTCAACGGCAGGCCGGCCAGCACGCCCGCCAGCGGATTCCCCGGACGTGTGTTGCGCAGAACCAGGTCTTCAACGGGGTTGCCGATCATTTCGGGAACAAAGGGAAGAATGTTTTGTGCCGTCACATCAAAACCCAGGCCCGTCATCCGCTTTTCCGCCAGCAGTGCCCGGAACGCCGCTTCCGCTTCTTTATCCCGCAGGTTTCCGGCGTTGTGGATATAAAGCGCACAGACCCGCGAGCGGCGCACGGTATCAAAAAATTCCCTGTCAAGGGGCGTTTTGCTTATCGGAAGTTGTTCCTGAATCGTCAGTTTTGTAATGCCCGTATCGGGCAGAAAGTTCACAATGTCCCTGAAAAAGGACAGATGCGGTGACACGGTCATTGCCGAACAGCCGTTTTCAATCATTCTTGATTTGGTTTCTTCAACGGCTTCGGGCGGCATTTCAAATCTGAAGACGGGTTTTCCCTCCTTCAGAGCCTCAAGAAAAGCGTCCGTTTGTTGCCAGGCGGTTTTTTGAAGCTGTTTCCTGTATTCTTCATCCGTTAAGCGGGCCATTGTCTTCAATCCCAGATTTTTCTGTGGTTAATTGGTGCTAAAAGAACTCATTTTTGTCTAATATAACCGATTTTTCACGGGAAGACTATCTTAATAACAGCCACATAAGATAAAAACAGCCGACAGAATCCAGGCGGTGGGCGATACGTTCCGGCCCTTTCCCAGAGCCGACTGACACACAACATAGGACAGGATCCCGAACACAATTCCCTCGGCAATGCTGTAAGCCAGCGGCATCATCAGAATTGTCATAAAAGCGGGCAGTCCGACGGCGTAATCCGAAAAATCAATTTCCCGGATCGGAGCCATCATCAGGAATCCGACCATGATCAGAACCGGCGCCGTGGCGACCGGCGGGATCAGCATGAAAAGGGGCGACAGGAATAACGCCGCCGCAAACAGAGCGGCCACCGTCAGGGATGTCAGCCCGGTCCGTCCGCCGGCCGCGACACCCGAAGCGCTTTCGATATAGCTGCTGACCGTTGACGTGCCGAGGGCCGCGCCCGCAGTCGTGCCCAGCGCGTCGGCCAGAAGCCCTTGTTTCAGATTCCGGATGGCGCCGTCGGATTCGGCCAGACCGCTTTGTGAGGCAATCCCGACAAATGTGCCAATCGTATCAAACAGATCAAGGAAAAAGAACGTGAAGAAAACGATGAAAAAATCGAACGAAAGAATTTTTTCCGGCATGAAATCAAAAAGCAGGGGCTTTTCCGGCCGTGAAAAAACCGAGAAATTCTCGGGAACCTGCGTCAGACCCAAAGGAATCCCCAGAAGAGTCAGCACGAAGATCCCGATGAGGAACGCGCTTTTCACCCGCCGGATGAACATCACGACGAGCAGCGCCAGCCCGAAAAGAGCCAGTGCCGGCTTCGCGGAAGCCAGACTTCCGGCGGAAACAAGCGTTTCCGGGCTGGCAACGACAATTCCGGCACTTTGCAGGCCGATGAACGCAATGAAAAGACCGATCCCCGCGGTGACGGCTTTTTTCAGGAACAGGGGAATCGCATTGACGATGGATTCGCGGATGTTGAAAACGGACATCAGCAGAAACACAATTCCCTCACAGAAAACAGCGGTGAGAGCCAGCTGATAAGGATAGCCCATTTTTATGCAGACGGTGTAGGCGAAAAAAGCGTTCAGCCCCATGGCCGGCGCCAGCGCGATCGGGAGGTTGGCCAGCAGCCCCATGACCAGCATGGCAAAAACCGACGACAGCACGGTTGCGGTGAACACACTTCCCGCCGGCATGCCCGCCTGGCTCAGAATCAACGGATTGACCGCCAGAATGTAGGACATTGTCATAAACGTCGTCACTCCGGCCAGACATTCCGTGCGGACAGAAGTCCCGCGTTCACGGAGCTTGAAAAAATCTATTTTCATTCTTTTACCTCCCTGCGGCGGATTGCGATTTTTATTCTTTGCATTTTCGGGAATTCAAGTTATTTTCCTCCTGATAGCTTAAAGGTTTATAAAAATGAAAAAAATACTGCGCCGCTTCCGCTATAATGGCCTTTTTGCATGCTTTTTTACGGCAGCGGCACTTTTGCCGGACTATGTTTTCGAAATCCTGTTTCCCTATTTTGAAGTCAGCTTTGATCCGTTTTTCGTGCTGGCGCTGCTTCTGTTCGGCTTTTTCCTGTCGCTGTGCGGCCGGTTTGTCTTTTCCGTGGTCACAGCGGTCCTGTTCGCCGCCCAGTACATTCAGGCCAACCACCTGGCTTATTTCGGCCGCCCTTTGAATCCGGTTGATATCCGCAAAATCGGGGTCGAGTTCTCCGACGTCCTGTCTTCGGGGGCGGCTGCGTGGCAGGACGTCTGGTTCGTGACGCCCATGCTGCTTTCAGGGTTTGGAGCTCTTTTCTATTTTTTCTTCAGATACCGCAGGGAGCTGGGATTTTCTGTTCTGGCGATTCTTGTCGTTGCGGGGGCGCTGTCCGTAAAGCCGTGGCGAGCCTGTCATAAAAGCCTGAAAGCGTTTCTTCCGGGCGATACGCGCTATTCGATTCACAATTCATTGAACACGTTTTCATTTTTCCTTGTGAAAGGACGGGAACTGCCGGACGGTCCGGTCATTCCCGAGGGAACGTATAAGGCGGTAAGGGTCGAAAAAACAGGTGAGGCGAAGCCGGATCTGATCGTTTTTGTCATGGGCGAAAGCCTGACGCCCGCCCATATGAGCCTGTTCGGTTATGACCGCCCGACAACGCCCCGTCTGGATTCGCTGAAGGGAACGCCCGGTTTTTTCCATAAGGAAGCCCTGTCCGGTGCGGTTTCGACCCATTCGGCGCTTCCTTTGTTTTTCAACCTGATGCGCGAACCCGGAAACCTGGACGTCCTGTATGGCGAACGCGCGAACCTGTTCCGGCTGGCTCGTGAAGCCGGCTACCGGACGCACTGGATTTCGGTGCAGGACGGAAAAAACACCGCACATATCGGCGTGCCCTACATTGATGATGTCCGCACATACGAAAGCGAAGTGTATGATTTCGGAAAGTATCGCGAAGACCACCTGCTTGAGGTCTTTAAAAATCTGGACGTCTCGCAGGGACGGCATTTTGTCGTCCTGCATTTCCGTTCGCCGCACAGCCCTTATGAGGGAAATTATGCCCACCGGGGAAACGAGTTTGACGTTTACCCGGCGGATGCGCCGACACGCGAACGCCGTCTGGTCAATACCTATGACAACGCCGTCCTTTACACCGACGACGTCCTGTACCGGATTTTTCAGGAATTTCTGGCCAAGGATCGGAAGAATGCCCTGTTCATGATGACCTCTGATCACGGTCAGCTTCTGGGACTGCACGGTGTTTACGGGCACAATATCCTGAATCGCGAAACGGCGTCCGTTCCTTTTATTATGTATGAAACGGTTCCGGACCCGGAACTGTCCGCGGGGCTTGACCGGTATCCGGCGGTTTCTCATTACGCCATCGGCAAGGCTCTGGCCGCCGCGCTGGGATACCGCGTTGTCAATCCGAACGAAAGAGAAGGCGAGATATTCGTTCACGGCAACAATATTTTCACCGACTACCAGATCCTGAAAGGCGCATGGAACGGGGAGGGACAGCTGGAATTCCTGCCGTCGATGACCCTGTCGGATTACGTTGTTTACCGGAAGTATCTGGAGCACGCCGAATAAAACTCCTTTCATTCATCCGGGGAAAGTCTTATCCTGATAACCTTCGCAGAAGAGGTGTTTTTAATGAGAGAGTTTCACAAATCGCCGCGTCTGAACGGCGTCTGTTATGAAATCCGCGGCCCCGTGCTGAAGGCGGCCAATCAGCTGGAAGAGGCCGGGTACAAAATCCTGAAGCTGAATATCGGCAACCCGGCGGCTTTTGGTTTTTCCGCGCCCGAGGAAATCGTCAAGGATATGATTCTGAACATGCCGTTTGCGGACGGGTATTCCGATTCAAAAGGCATTTTTCCGGCTCGCAAGGCTGTCATGCATTACTGCCAGGAAAAGAAAATTGACGGAGTGCAGATCAACGATATCTATCTGGGCAACGGGGTCAGCGATCTGATTCTTCTGAGCATGGAAGCCTTTCTGGACGACGGAGATGAAATTCTGGTGCCCTCACCGGATTATCCGCTGTGGACGGCGGCCATCCGGCTGGCCGGCGGGCGCCCGGTGCATTACCTGTGTGACGAGGAATCCGGCTGGATGCCCGATCTGGCTGATATGGAAGCCAAAATCACCCCCCGGACCAAAGGCATCGTCGTCATCAATCCGAACAACCCGACCGGCGCCGTTTATCCCCGGGAAATCGTTGAAAAAATCGTCGAACTGGCTGAAAAACATCAGCTGGCTCTGTTCTGTGACGAAATCTATGACAAAATCCTGTATGACGGGGCAGTGCATATTTCGCCGGCGTCGTTGGGGGCAAACGTTTTCTGTGTGACGTACAACGGTGTGTCAAAGAACTATCGCGCCGCCGGATTCCGCGCCGCCTGGATGGTTCTGAGCGGCAACCGGAAAATCGCCGAAGACTACATCGACGGCCTGGACATGCTGGCCAACATGCGTCTGTGCAGCAACGTGCCCGGCCAGTATGCCGTTCAGACGGCTCTGGGCGGATATCAGAGCATCAGGGATCTGGTCGCGCCGGGCGGCCGCCTGTATGAACAGAGGAACCTGTGTCACCGGCTTCTGACGGATATCCCGGGGATTTCCTGTGTCAAGGCCATGGGATCGCTGTATATGTTCCCCAAAATCGATACGGTGAAATTCAATATTTTCGACGACCAGAAATTCATTCTTGACCTGCTGATGGACAAGCGGATTCTGCTGGTTCACGGCCGTGGTTTCAACTGGGAGCATCCCGACCATTTCCGCGTGGTTTTTCTGCCGCGCGAGGATGATCTGGAAAAGGCGATGCGTCGGCTGAAGGATTTCCTGGCGTCGTATCGGCAGGAGAGCGCCTGATGAAACGCCGGTTCGTCGCTTTCCTGATAAGAATTTCCTCTCATTTCCGGTTCTGGAGCGCCATGGTTGTCGGCTGTCTGGCTGTCGCCTTTATCGCGATTGAACTGCGGTCTTTCCTGAAGCCGTATGTTTCTGCGGATGTCCGGAGCATTTTAAAGACGATTCACATGACGGCGGGATATCTCCTGATTGTATCGGCCTGTTTCCACGGCTTGGGGCGTTCAGGCGTTCTGCGGCGTTGGGATCGTCGGCTGGAAGAACAGGAAAACAGGCCGGGCTGAAACTATCCGAATCGTGATATGGATCATACGCTTTTTTGTGTTATACTCGACAGCGTACAGCAGAAAGGAATCGATTCATGACAAAAGTCGTTTATTTTAACGTTGATGAAATCACGCGGAAATATTACGAATCCCACCCCCTGAATGCGGAAGCCGAGCAGATTTTTCTTGATAAAAGTCCGGACGCACTGGACGAGGCGGATCTGGCGGCGATCCGTGATGCTGAAATCATTTCCGTTTTTGTTTCCTCCATTGATGTCAGCGACAAAGTACTCTCTCAGTTCCCCGGATTGAAACTGGTCGCGGTGCGTTCGACCGGCTACAACAATGTTAATCTGGATTACTGCCGTTCACATGGAATACAGGTCGTCAACGTCCCGGGGTACGGCGATTCGACGGTGGCGGAATATGCATTCGGCCTGCTGATCGCCGTGACGCGCAAAATCTGCGATTCCTTCCGCGACATGCAGGACGGCAGCGTCGAGATGGACAGCTATCTCGGCTTTGACCTGAAAGAGCGGACAATCGGCATTATCGGCACCGGCGCCATCGGACGTTACGCAATCCGGATCGCCAAAGGGTTTGATATGAAAGTCCTGGCCAGTGATCCGTATCCGAACGAACAGGCGGCTCGGGAAATGGGATTTGAATACGTTCCGGTCGATGAACTGTTGGAACGCTCCGACATCATTTCCCTGCATTGCCCTCTGACGAAGGAAAACTACCATCTGCTGGACAGAGAAGCCTTTAAAAAGATGAAGGACGGCGTCGTTATCGTCAATACGGCGCGCGGCGAACTGATTGACACGGAAGCTCTGTACCGTGCGCTGGCCAGCGGAAAGGTCGGTGGCGCGGGGCTGGATGTTTTGGAATACGAAACAGCGGTTATTCATGATGATATGTACCTGCGTTCTGCCAAGTCTCAGGGCGCGGATTCTCTGCTGCGTTCGCTGATCAACCACCGCCTGCTTCAGTTGCGCAACGTCGTGGTCACGCCGCATGTCGCATTCAATTCGATTGACGCCGTGCACCGGATTTTAAAAACGACGAATGACAACATTGATTCGTTCCTGGCCGGGAAAACAATCAATTCTGTAATAAAGTAACAATTTCGGAATTTGAAACGGGCGGATGAAAATACCGCCCGTTTTTTTTATCTCCGGGCGGGTGCGGGGGGCAGAATGACGAACAGAGTCCGAAACGGCGCTTGTGTTGCGGCCGAACCCTGAGCCGGAAACGGATCCGGCAGAGGAAGAATACGGTATTCCATACAGAACTCTTTTTCCACTGCGGTCGGAAGCGTTTCATTTTTAAAAAGAGGCTTTGCAGAGAGCGCCGCCCGGCTGTTCCTGCCAAGATGGAAGCCGGCTTGATGGAACGTCGCCGCGGAAAGGAAGCACGTGCGATACTTTTTTCAGGCGTCGTTTTCTTCCAGCGGGTTTCTTATGGCGCGGGATTCTCTGGCAATGATGTCTCCCAGCCCGCTGACGTACATAGCGCCTTCAATAGTCCGCGAGAGGTTGACGCTCCGGCGGTCGACCTCGTCGGTCTGACGCTTGAGGAAGCCCAGTATGCTCAGCCGATCCACAGCGCGGGATACGGCCGGTTTGGAGATGTTCAACCCGGTGGCCAGAGCGCGGATCGTATGCGGCGGCGGCGTCAGGTAGACATGCAACAGAACCGCGGTCTGCCGAGCCGACAGATCAGAGGCACTGTCATTCTTCCGGACGATTTCAGCCATTGCCCGGCGCCAGAGTTCCAGTCCTTCAAATGCATTCAGAGCCATTGTCATTTCCCCGCAACCGAGATGTCGTCCAGACGAACCGTGGGAGCCCGGACGGCGCTCCGCAGTTCGATATCGTTCGCCGGTACCAGACGGCGGAACATGTCTTTCAGGTTTCCCGCAACCGTTATTTCATGGACGGGAAGGGTGATTTTTCCGTTTTCAATTAAAAAACCCGATGCTCCGCGGCTGTAGTCGCCGGTGATCATGTTGATTCCCTGACCGAACAGGTTCGTCAGGTAAAGGCCGTGCGTAATATCGGCCATCAGTTCTTCCGGGGTCAGGGTTCCCCCCGCCAGAGTCAGGTTTGATGCGGACGGATGCGGGATACCGCCCAGCCCGCGCGCGGCGTGCCCCGTCGGTTCCAGGGCCAGTTGCCGTGCCGAACGGAGATCCAGTAGCCATGTCGTCAGAATGCCTCTGTCTACCAGAGCTCTCTCCCGGGTTGGCAGGCCTTCAGCATCACACGGGCGCGAGGCGGGGCCGCGCCGGCGGTGCGGGTCTTCCAGAATGGAAACGTTGTCCGCAAAAACCGGAGCCTCCAACGAATCCTTCAGGAACGAAGTCCCTCGTGCCACGGCCGCGCCGTTAATGGCCGACGCGAATGTTCCGACAAGACCTTTCGCCAGCCGGGGTTCCAGAAGAATGCTCATGCGGCCGGAATCGATCTTGCGGGCGCCCAGACGTCGGACAGTCCGTTCCCCGGCGCGTTTTCCAATGGCCTCTGTCGGTTCAAGGTCGGAAAAATAAACAGCGCTGGAAAAGTCGTAATCCGTTTCCTTCAGGCCGTTTTTGTCCTCCGCAACGACCGATACGCTGAAAGACGAACCCGAACGGCGGTAACTGCGGAAAAAACCGGATGTGGATGCCATGATGATTTCCGAACCGTCATACGACGCCCCCGCACCGCTGGAGTTCGTGACGCCGGGGACGCTCAGGGCGGCTTCTTCGGCAATCATGGCCGTTTCCAGAAGCTTTTCCGGGGTCGGGACATACGGATCGCATAGATCCGCGTCCGGGAATTCCGTTGCCAACAACGCCGGGTCAGCCAGCCCGCAGTAAGGATCTTCGGGAACGGCTCGAGCCATTTCCACGGCGCGTTCCGCCAGCTCGTCCAGTGTCTTTTCATCCAGGATGGACGAAGAAACAACCGCCTGCCGCCGTCCGACGAAAACACGCAGGTCAACGCCGGAAGTCTGGGCATATTCCAGTGATTCCGTTTTCTGAAGACGGCATTCCGCCGACATTGACAGGCTGTCAACGCCGAAGGATTCGGCACTTTCCGCTCCGTGACGGTGTGCCCGTTCAATCAGAAAGGTGACGGCGTCGCTTAATTTTTTTCGTTCGGTCATTGCTGCAGTCTTCCCGTTGCTGAAGGAATATGAATGAATGTCAGTCGGGCGTTTTCTTCCGGCGTTAAAATCATCAGCCGTCCGGAGAAACGGTTCCGCCGCGTGTCATAGCTGGAAAGAATGATTTTATCCGACTGTGCCGCGGCCAGGGCGTATGTTTCACCGCCGACGGATGTCGTCAGTTTGTCTTCAATCTTTGCCGAAGCAATACCGCCGTAAAACGCCGTGACAATCAGGATGACAATGAAACCCGCTGAAACAAAGCTGTGTGCCAGGGGGCTTTTCCCCGCCCGGACATGAGGGATGAAAACGGCGATGTAAAGGATGAGGATGTAAATGGATTCAAAGAAGAAACGTCCGCCGCGCAGGGTGTGAATGAACAGCGTCCCCAGATAAATACCGACAGCCAGAGTCGCCAGCACCGAAAAGAAGTAGCTGATGCGCCGGCTTCGTCCCAGAGGCGTGACGGCGTGCGCTATGCCGAGCGAAAGCTGGAGGACAAACGCCGACAGCACGGCCAGCGTCAGCACAGACGAATTGATCAGAAGGGCGGACACCTGTGTCTGCATCAGGAAAAGGGGAATACGGTATTCAATGAATTTTCCCGCCTGGTACGAAAAGGTCAGGAGACATGTGAAGCAGACAATGTAAACCAGAGCCCCGGCAGCAATCAGGTTTGTGCCGTACCCTGCCGCTGTTTCATTTTTTTCCCCTTCGTCCTCATTGGCGGTGCGGCGGCTTTCATTTTTGGGCGCCGCTGCGTTTTTCTGAGAAAAAAAAGCCATTTTTGTTCTTCCCTGTGGTAAATGTCGGTTTCATTTTACACGCTTAACCGGTCTATGTCCCTTAATTTTTTTTGTATTAAAGCGCTGCGGAAGGGAAAGTACGGTCGGCTCTGTTCCTGAGCGCCGGTACCGCGCGGATGCGGACATCCCGATTGTCATAAATCCGCAACCTTAATGGTTTTGACTCCAAAACCGTAAAATGAGATAATACTTTCAAAGGCTTTCAAAACGGTGGAAAAATGGAAACGGTCGGCGATAATGAAATGGTCTCTCTGTCCGCTTCGGAAATGCAAAGGCTTTTCGAAATAGGTATTTCGCTGTCCGCCGAACAGGATATGGACGTCCTTCTGGAAAACATCCTGTCCGCTGCCAAGGAGCTCTGCAATGCCGAAGGCGGTACGCTTTACTTTCTGGATAAGCGCGAAAAGCAGCTGATCTTTTCGATTCTGCACAATGACAAGCTGGGTATTAAAATGGGGGGCACCTCCGATAAGAAGGACGTGCCGTTCCCGCCGCTGCACCTGTATGATCCCGAAACGAACGAACCGAATTTTTCAAACGTATCAACGTACGCGGCGCTGACGGGGGAAATCGTCAATATTCCCGATGCCTACGACACGGATCAGTTCGATTTTTCCGGAACACAGAAATTCGACCGGAAGACCGGTTACCGGTCGAAATCGTTCCTGACCCTTCCCCTGAAAACACGGTCGGGCGAAGTCGTTGCCGTACTTCAGCTGATCAACGCACGGACAAGTATCGGGGAAACGATCCCGTTTTCAAAACCGGCGCAGAAGGTGATCGAGGCTCTGGGATCGCACGCGGCTGTTGCCATTGATAATCAGCTTCTGGTCGAATCTCAGCGGAACGTCCTTGAGGCGTTTCTGGAGGTCATCGCCCGCGCAATTGACGATAAATCACCCTATACCGGCGCTCACTGTCAGCGCGTCCCGGTCATTGCGCGCATGCTGGCCATGGCCGCCGTGATGGATGCCGACGGGCCGTTCAGGGATTTTGAAATGAACGAGGACGAATGGTACGCTTTCCATCTGGCCTCGTGGCTTCATGACTGCGGCAAGGTGACGACGCCGGAATATGTGCTGGACAAGGCGACAAAGCTGGAAACCATTTCCAACCGTATTCATGATATCCGCGCCCGTTTTGAAATTCTGCGCCGCGACGCACATATCGATTATCTGAAAAAACGGCTGGCCGGCACCGCGCCGAAGGAAGAACTGCTGAAGGAATTTTCAGCCCGGGTCAAAAGCCTTGAGGACGATTTCGCTCTTCTGGCCAAAAGCAATGTCGGCGACGTTCCGCTGAGCGAGGATGAAATCGCACGCATCCGCCGGATTGCGCAAAGAACATATTACCGCCATTTCGACAAGACGCTCGGCCTGTCATGGGACGAACGCAACCGGATCAGGGAGAATATGCCGCCGCCCTCCAATCCGCGCGAACCGTTGCTGGAGGATCGCCCCGACCATGTCTTCGGCGGTTACAACCGCGGTGAAGTCTATAACCTGACGATTCCCCGCGGGACTCTGACAAAAGAGGAAAGCCGCAAGATTAACAGCCACATTGATATGACGATTGAAATGCTGAAGGCCATTCCTTTCCCCGGCAGTATCAGCCAGGTGGCGGAATACGCGGGCGGCCATCATGAACACATGGACGGAACGGGTTTTCCGAACGGCCTGAAGCGCGATCAGATGTCCGTCCCGGCCCGCATCATGGGCATGGCAGATGTTTTCGAGGCTCTGACTTCCAGCGACCGGCCGTATAAGAAAATCAAGACGCTCAGCGAAACGGTGGACATCATGTCAAAAATGGCCAAAGGCGGCCATCTGGATCCGGATTTGTTCGAACTGTTCCTGAAATCGGGCGTTTACAGGGAATACGCCGAGCAGTACATGAAGCCTGAACAGATTGACGAGGTTGACGTGAACAAATACAATTATGCAGCTGCGTGGTAGCCTATCATGCAGATCCGTCTTTTTACGCCTGAACCGCTGGTTCCCGGCGGTGAAGTCCCCCTTTCCGCCGAACAGGTTCATTATCTGCGGAACGTCCTGCGGGTTGCCGAAGGGCGCGGCCTTTTTCTTTTCAATGGCCGGGAGGGTGAATTTGCCGGCCGTATCGTGCAGTTGGATAAAAAAAACGGGCGGGCGGCGGTCGAAAAGCTGTTGCAGCCCCAGCCGCCGGCAGAAGACGTGCGTCTGTACTTTGCGCCGCTGAAGCGGGACTGCACGGATCTGGTGGTCGAGAAGGCGACAGAGCTGGGCGCGACGCTGATCTGTCCGGTAATGACCGAATTTACCGCCGCGTCGCGGGTCAATACGGATCGTCTGCGCGCCATCGCTGTTGAGGCGGCTGAACAGTGCCGCCGTCTGGATATTCCGGAGGTAGCGGAGCCGGTTTCCCTGAAGGACATGTTGGTCGCCCGGAACGAAGAATCGCCGCGGATGCTTCACCTGGATGAAAGTGGGGAAGGGCGTCCGGCGGCTGAAGGTCTGTCTGAAGCGGAAGGCGGAGCGGCTTTCCTTGTGGGGCCGGAAGGCGGGTTTTCCGAAACAGAGCGCGCCCTGATCGCTCGGGCGCCGCGTACGGCGGCCGTCAGTCTCGGGCCTCGGATCCTGCGAGCCGAAACGGCCGCTCTGGCCGTGCTTGCCCTGCGGGCCTGTCTGAAATAAAACGGCCGCTGTCATTTAAAATTCAATTGACTTTATTTAGGACGGCGAATGTAATACACCAAGGTTCTTTTTTTATTCAGGTTTTCAATGACGCTTAAATTTAAATCCGTTTTGCTTTTCCTTATTTTTACCGTCGGATACGCCGGTCTTTCCCTGGAACTTGTCGTTTTGCGGCAGCTCAGCAACTTTGTCGGCAGTGGGACGCTTCCGACGTCGATTGTCATCGGGATCGTGCTGGCTTTCATGTCGGTCGGATATTACCGGGGATCGGTCATGCGGTTCGCGGAGGTGTCCGTCCGGAAAAACATTACGCTTGATCTGTTTCTGATCGCCGTCATGGTGCTGCTGAGCGGCAGCCTTGTGTTCGTGACGTTTTATTTTCAGGGCATGGCCGCTGTCGGGGTGAGCTCCCATATCGCGCAGACGTTCCTTTATTCGCTGGCGCTTCTTTCCTTTTCCTCGTATCTGTTCGGAAAAATTACTTCTGTGGCCAGCCGGTATCTGCATCATTCAAACCGGAATTATACCGGCAAAGTCATGGCGGTCGATACGGTCGGTTCGGTTCTGGGGTCTTTGCTGACCACGCTGATTCTGATGCCGTTCATTGGGGTGAACCATACGCTGATGCTGATCGTCCTTCTGACGCTGACGGCATCGCTTCTGTTTTTCAGGCCGCGCCTGATCCCCCGGGTCGGGTTCTATTTTGCCGTGTTCGTGATTCTGTTTGTTACGGTGGCCGTGAATTCGGACAGGGTTCTGCGCGAGTTCCTCAGTGTTGTGGAAAACAACGCCGTATCAACGGTCGCTCTGCTGGAAGCGGATGGCGGAAAGTCAAAAATCCTGAGTGTGAACGGCAGTTATTCTTCCAAGATTTCATCCGATAAAGACCTGATGTTTGATTATGTCCGCTATGTGGAAGACAACTTCATCGCTCATCTGCCGGAGACAGAAAGAAAAAAGGTGCTTGTGCTGGGCGCCGGAGGCTTTACGATGGGGCTGGACGATACGTTCCACGATTATACGTACATTGATGTTGACGACAGCCTTCTGGAGATTTCCGAAGAAATTTTCCTGAAACGTAAGCTGTCCGCGAATAAAAAGTTCATTGTGCAGGACGCGAACCAGTTTCTGAAGGAAACGCCCGAAAAGTATGACCTGATCATTCTGGACACGTACTCGTCGCGCCACCAGATTCCGATTACGCTGGTGACGCAGGAATACTTCACGCGTGTCCGTGAAGCTTTAAAGGACAGGGGAATCGTGGTCATGAACATCATTTCCCACCCGGCGTTTCGCGACGCCTTCAGCCGTAGCATTGACAGGACAATCCGTTCCGTCTTCACCCGGAACCTCAGCCGTGATGTTGTCGGAAAATTCAGTCCGTGGCAGGAAGAGGCACAGAACGTCATGTATGTTTATTACAATCTGCCGGATGCCGGGGAAATTTATACCGTCAACAAAAACCGTTCGTTTTTCGACTGATCCCCGGGCAAAACGGACGAGATGACAGCGGAGTCGGCGCCCCTCATTCAAAAGACCGGAGCTTCCCTCTCATCCTTTGACACCGGAAAAGAAGTTTTTGCTCCGTCTGTTACCCGAAAAACAGAAGAGAAGGCGGAAGACGGAAAAGGCTCCGTTTCCGGAGCCTTTCTTTTATATTTTTCCCAATCCCCGCAGAATCTTTTCCGCCGAGAACGGCCAGTCGCGAATCCATACGCCGCACGCATTGTGGATCGCAATTGCCAGAGCCGGTGCGGCTCCGTTCGTGGCCAGTTCGGAAATCGACTTGCCGCCGTAAGGACCGTCGGGGTCTTCGGTAAAGACCATCGGCGCTTTGAAGTCCTTTGGCAGATCATAAATCGTCGGCGCGTTGTAATCCTGCAGATTGTCGTTCAGCGGACGCCCCGCGTCATCCAGGATGATGCCTTCGTACAGCGAATGCCCGATGGACTTCAGAACGCCGCCGAATACCTGCCCTTCGGCCAGTTCCGGATTGATGGGGGTTCCGCAGTCCTGCAGAGCATAGAATTTGCGGACGTCAATATGGCCCGTCCGCGTGTTGACGCCGACTTCGGCAAAATAAGCGCCATACGGAATCGCGTGGTTTTCAGTCACAAAGGAGCCGATCCCCTGAAGCTGGCCTGAACCATGTCCCGTCGTCGTCCGGTATGCCATGTCGGCATAGGTGATTTTGCCTTTTTTGCCCTTGACCGTTGCCGGATAGACAATTTCAAGGTCTTCTACGGGTTCTTCCAGAAATTCAGCGGCCTTTTCCAGGATTTTCTTCTTCATGTCTTCGGCCGCCAGGCGTGCCGCGTTGCCGCTGAAGAAGGTCCCGCTTGAAGCATAGGCGCCCGTATCAAACGGGGTGTGGTCGGTGTCGCCGGACATGACCGTCACCTGAGACAGGGGGACACATAGGACTTCGGCCGCGCATTTCGCCATGACGGTGTCCAGCCCTGTACCGATATCCGCCGCACCGGAATGAAGCGAAAAACCGCCGTCGGCCAGCATCAGGATATGGGCGTTTGAATGATCCAGTCCCGGAAGACCCGACCCCTGCTGGATGATGGCGACGCCTTTTCCGATTTTGACATCGGGATCATCCGACACTTCTTCCCGACCCCAGTGAATCATGTCCATCCCCTGCGTCAGAGCCTTGTCAAGACCGCAACTTTTCACCAGCGCGGGCGTTCCTTCCCGGCCTTCGCCCAGACAGCGCAGGATTTCCAGCATTGCCCCTTCTTTCACCATGTTTTTGCGCAGAAGGTCAATCTGATCCATACCCAGCTGTTCGGCCAGTTCGGCGACCGTACACTGCAGAGCAAAAGCCCCTTTCGGCGCTCCGTATCCCTGATAGGCACCGGTCGGCATGATGTTGGAATAATAAATCCGAACCGTGAAGTACATGTTGTCGCACAGGAACAGCGGCAGGTTTTTTGAACACGCATTCATCGGAACGGTCAGGGCGTGCGCGCCGAACGGCCCGGTGTTCGCTTCGTTGTCCATTTGAATGGCCGTGAAGGTGCCATCCTTTTTCGCGCCGATGCGGACACGGACGCGCATGGGCTTGCGTGACGAACACGTGTTGAATTCCTGCGCCCGGGTATAGCGGTAATACACAGGCCGACCCGTCCGGTAGGTCGCCACGGCGGCGACGTCTTCCAGAATGACGTCCTGTTTTGAACCGAACCCGCCGCCGACACGTTCCTTGATGACGTGAATCTTCGTTTCGGGAATGCCCAGAATTTTGGCGACAATCCGGCGCAGATGGAAGGGAACCTGTGTCGAAGCATGAATAACCAGACGGTCGCCCTGCATTTTTGTAAAGACGACGTGCGGTTCTGTCGGCGTACATTGAATCTGGGTTGTTGAAAATGTCCGGTCAATAATGACGTCGGCTTCCTTGAACCCTTTTTCAACGTCGCCGATACCGCCTTTCACGCTGGCCGCCAGATTGTGATGCGGATCGGCGTGAATGGGGAACGGATAATGGATTTCTCCGTCGCGCGGATCGGCGTTTTTGTTGTATTCATCCAGATCCGCAGGGGCACCGACGCCATAGGTGACGTGCCCCTTATGGAGAATCGGCGCGTCCGGCGCCTGTGCTTCGTCCCAGGTGAAGACGGGTTTGAGGACGTCGTATTCAACCTTGATTTTTGCCAGAGCTTCATTGGCGGCTTCTTCGGTTTCTGCCACAACGGCCGCGACGCGGTCGCCGACATAACAGAGCTTCCGGTTGAACAGACGGCGGTCGTGCGGCGAAGGTTCCGGTGCGCCCTGTCCGGCGTTCGTGTAATAAACGTCGGGGCAGTTTTCGCAGGTGATAATGGTGACGACGCCCGGTACCTTTTCGGCTTCGGAAATATTAATGGTTTTAATATAGGCGTGAGCGTGGGGGCTTTGAAGCATTTTCAGGATGCACGCGCCCGGTTCCACCATGTCTTCGACAAATGCCTTGTGCCCGGCAACCAGCTGGTGCGCGTCGATTTTGCGGCGCACTTTCCCGACTTCGCGCAGGTCAGGGCGGAATTCCTGATATCCTTCGGGCCGAGCCTCCGGAGCGTTCATCCGTTTGACGGCCAGATCAACGGCTTTGAAAAAAGGCTCATATCCGGCCGAACGGCTGAACAGTGCGGAGAGAGCATCCCGGATATCTTCACGTGTCGGATGCGGAACCCGTTCCAGAAGGCTGGTCAGCATCAGCGCGGCCGCCGGCGAGTTGTAGCCGGACTGGACAAGGCCGCAGTCAACCATGGCAGACTGAACGGCGGAAAGACCGCGACCCGGCGTAACGGATTCAATCGTGCGGATATCCGCGTCTTCAATCTGAGCCGCAATCAAAAGGCCGGCGTTGATCGTCTTTCCATTCAGGATAACGGTATCCGAACCGCAGAATCCCTGATGGTCATCGCTGTCGCGTACGGAAAGGCACCCCAGACGCTGAAGCAGCTTCTGAACATTTTCGCCCGGTTCCGCATGAATGGTTTTGCGCAGCCCGTTAAGGGTAAAATTCACTTTCATTCTTTTTCCTCCGCCAGAGACAGCAGGCAATCCGACAGCAGAACGCCGATCTGATAGGCCTTGAATTCCGCCGACGTCCGGTAATCGTCGAAAGAGTCGACATTTTCGGAAATCAACCGAGCCAGAGCGTCGCGATCCGTGATGTTTCGGCTCTTCAGTGCCTGTTCAATCAAATGCAGACGTTCGATTTTGCCGCCGTCCTGCGCAATGGCCAGAACGGTTTCCGCGTTTCGGATGCCGGCGGCAACGGAAACCAGGCAAACGCCGCGTTCCGTCACGGAATGTTTCGCCGAGGCCGCTTTTGCCCCCAGCGGAAGGCGCACGCTCAGAATCAGATCGTCCGACGGGCCAAGGACGTATTCCTCAACGGAAACAATTTTCCCGTTGGCCAGGATAAGTTCCGCCTGCAGAGCAATCATCAGCGGAATGATTTGGAACGCGGGCTGTTTGGCCGCAATCGCGCCGGCCAGTGTTCCCTGGTTGCGGATATTGCGGTTGCGGAAAGACATCAGGTTTTCCCGAACCGCTTTGGGCGTCAGGGGGAAATCGGCCAGCTCCTGAAGCGTGACCGCCGCGCCGACAGAAAGAACATCATTGGCCTTTTCGATGTTTGTCAGGTTCAGGCCGGTGACGCTGATGGCCTTTTCCGGGTTCAGCCCCGAACGGGATGAATTGATCCAGGAGCCTCCCGCCATGAAAAGAGCGTCGGGGTTTTTCCGTTTCAGTTCAACGGCTTCGGCAACGGTCGCCGGTTTAAAAAATTCCGTTATCATGTCGACCTCTGAAAAATGGTTTTTCTTACTATATAAGTCTTTTGCCGTTTTTCCAAAAGGAAAATGGGGTGGGAAGCAAGCCCCGGCGGATTATGATGTTGTTTGGAATTTCCTGTCTGGTTCTTTTGCCCATTCGGCCGGAGTGCCCGAAACTCCGGGACGATTCGGAAGCTTACGAAATGATTCGGGGAAAGGCGTGTCGTTTCGGCGTTGAAGATTATCCGGCGGTTAAAGCAG
>ENA-UOJC01001756-UOJC01001756.1-human-gut-metagenome-genome-assembly--contig:-C104-NODE-1756-length-27101-cov-5.426680_pt1 | contig 27101 bp, 19 predicted proteins | sample MGYA00242339_ERZ723886 | MGnify/ENA metagenome assembly ERZ723886 | reverse complement strand
TTGATAAAACGTAAGGAAAACCCTATATCGGATAGAGGTGGAATTCCCTTTTTCACAAACTTATCCACAACTTTGGGGAAAACCCCTTTCATGGAGAGATTTCTTTAAAAAGGCAATAAAAACAACAAGATGACTGAAAACGAGAGCATTTTCCCCCCGGAGAAAAACGACGAATCTGCAGAAACGCTGAAGGGAGCGGCGTATGTTGCGTCGCGCCTGCCGTTTTTCCCCGAACGTCCGGGTGTATACCGCATGCTGTCCGAACAAGGGAAAGTTTTATACGTCGGGAAAGCCAAAAATCTGCGCCGGCGTCTGGATGCCTATGCCCATCCGGAACGACAGTCCATGCGTATCCAGAGGATGATTTCCCTGATCGAATGCATTGAAATCATCGAAACGGCCAATGAATCGGAAGCCTTTCTCCTTGAAAACGACCTGATCAAGCGCCTGAAGCCGTATTTCAACATCCTGTTAAAAGACGACAAGACCTTTCCCCACATTCTGATCACGAACCGGGACGAGTGGCCGCAGATTCTGAAACACCGGGGAGCGCGCGTTCGCAAAGGAGAATACTTCGGCCCGTTTGCTTCGGTTTCAGCCGTTAATGAAACGCTGACGATTCTGGAAAAGGTCTTTCTTCTGCGTTCCTGTACGGACAACGTTTTCTATCACCGCACGCGCCCCTGTCTTTTGTACCAGATCAAGCGCTGCAGTGCCCCGTGTGCCGGAAAAATACCGCGGGGGGAATACATGGCTCTTGTCAACGAGGCCTGCGCCTTCATGCGGAACAAAAGCACCCGGATTCAGCATGACCTGGCTCGCCGGATGGAAGAAGCCAGCCGTGATCTGAATTACGAAACGGCGGCTGTACTGCGCGACCGCATCCGCGCTCTGAACCAGGTTCAGAGCCAGAGCCAGGATCTGGACGGCATCAAGGACTGTGACGTAGCGGCGGCGTATACGGATAAGGGACAGACATGTATCCAGGTCTTTTTCTACCGCGGCGGCCGTAGCGGCGGCAACTATGCCTATTTCCCTTCAAACGCCGAAGATCGGAGCGCCGCTGACGTTCTTCAGGCTTTTCTGGGGCAGTTTTATACGAATCACCCTGCGCCAAAGGAAATTCTTCTGAATGTCCCTCTGCCGGAACAGGATGTCGTTGCCGAAGCTCTGAGCGCCAAAGCAGGATATGCCATACGTCTGAACGCCCATTCCCGCGGCAATAAAAAACGTCTGGTCGAACGAGCCTTCATGAACGCGAAGGAGGCTCTCGTCCGACGCCGGGTCGAAGCCGCCGCCCGAGCCGGGCTGATTGAGCAGCTTCAGGACTTCATCGGTCTTCCGACGCCTGTCCGCCGTATCGAAGTCTATGATAACAGCCATATTCAGGGCACAAATGCCGTCGGCGCCATGATCGTTGCGACACCGGACGGATTCGACCGGAAATCGTATCGGCGTTTCAATATCAGCTGGGATATTTTCACGCCCGGGGACGACTACGGCATGATGCGCGAGGTGCTGACGCGGCGCTTCAAGCGCGGGCTGGCGGAAAACTGCCTGCCGGACGTCATCCTGATTGACGGCGGGATGAATCAGCTGGCTGTTGCTCTGGAAGTCCTGGAGGAGCTGGCCGTCCCGGATGTTGTCGCGGTCGGTGTGGCCAAAGGAGAAGACCGGAATGCCGGAAAAGAAACTCTCTTTTTCAAAGACCGCCCGCCGGTCAACCTGGAATTCGACAATCCCGTCCTGCATTATATCCAGCGTCTTCGCGACGAAGCGCACCGTTTTGCGATCGGTTCGCACCGCATAAAACGGACGAACGCGACGCTTGTTTCCGCACTGGACGATATCAGCGGCATCGGTTCCAAACGGAAACGGGCGCTTTTGCAGCATTTCGGTTCTGTCCGTGTCCTCAGAGAGGCCAGCGTTGAAGACATTGCCAAAGTCGAAGGCATCAGTTTTGCCCTTGCACGGCAGATTCACGATTATCTGAACGGATGAAGGGATTCCGGAAAGTGTCTCGGATCCTTTTAATGATGCTTTTTTTGCCCGAAAGGAGCACGAAAATGACGTTTCGGTATAGATATAGATAAAAAGATAGGATATATTTGAAAAAATTACTGATTTGCGGACAAATGCCATGACAGAAAAAAAACATTCCCGTTTTGTTCAAAACCTTCCGAACTACTTAACGTTTATGCGGATTCTTGTCATTCCGGTGATTGTCGCGACTTTTTCCTTTCCGGGAGCGTTCTGGGCGTGGCTGGGATGCGGTCTGTTTGTTCTGGCTTCGGTGACGGATTATTTTGATGGCTATCTGGCGCGGCGTATTCATCATACATCCAGCCTGGGCCGCGTACTGGATCCGATTGCCGACAAGCTTCTTGTCGCTTCGACGCTTCTGATGATGGCGGCTTATGAGCGTCTCGGGTATTCGGGGCTGTGGCCGGCGGTCATTATTCTGTGCCGTGAAATTCTTGTGTCCGGACTACGTGAATTTCTGGCCGAAATAAAGGTTGGCCTGCCGGTAACCCGGCTGGCAAAATGGAAAACCGCCTGCCAGATGACAGCCATCCCGATGCTGATGGTCGCGGATTTCAGTCCGTGGTTCTGTTATTTCGGAGAAATCGGCGAAGTGCTTTTCTGGATTGCCGCTCTTCTGACCGTCATCACCGGGTACGATTACCTGAAAGCCGGTCTGAAGCATCTGGACTAACTCCCCTTGGTCTTCACATCTCTGACGGAAGATGCGGCTTTCAAAGCCGATAAATGACGGTCTCCAACCCACGGTGCGGCGGCGATGAAATACTTTTCAGATTGCCTCCTACCGGCCGTCAGCCGAAGATGTTTTCTTGAAAGCCCCGTCTGAAGCTTCGGGATTAATTCCCCTTGGTCTTTACGCATCCGCCGGGAGATGCGGCTTTCAAAGCCGATAAACAATAGCGTCCGACCCACGGTGCGGCGGCGGCGACCATCATACCGGGTATGTTTTCTTGAAAGCCCGTCTGAAGCTTCGGGCATCTCTCCGAACAGCCTTGTTGTGTGCGGCTCCCCACAGTTTTCCGTTTTCCTGAGCCGTTCTCTTATCCGCCTGAAGCCTTCAGAGCTTTCCGCACCATATTTTCCAGAGCCGACAGAAAATTTGATCGGTCACGGCCGGTAAAAGCACGGCCGCTGCCCTCCTTTTCGCCGATTTCACGAAGAAACCGGTTCAACTCTCGAAAGCTCAGCGCCGAACCGATATTTTCGGCCGTATACTCCCCACCGTCGGGCCGTATAACAAAAGCCTGCTTTTCAATACAGCGCGCCGCCAGCGGGATATCGGACGTTACGACAATATCAAACGGCGCGGCACGTGAAGCAATCCAGTCGTCCGCAGCGTCAGGAAGCGCCGGAACCAGTTCGCGGTGGATATCAATCCGCACCGGCGGCAGGCGCAGCCACGAGTTCCCTGCAATATTTATTTTTATTCCATGACGTTCCGCGACACGGATGACTTCATCCCGAACCGGACACGCATCGCCGTCAATATAAAATTCCGTCACTTCCCCTCCGTCCGTGAAAGGCTCCCTTCCGGTACACGGAAAGGAGCCCGCACATTTATTCGCCGGCAAACAGCCATGTACTGAGATACCGTTCGCCGGAATCGGGGCACAGGACAACAATATTTTTACCCTTGTTCCCCGTGCGGCCGGAAAGTTCGTTCGCCGCCCAAAGCGCCGCGCCGGATGAAATACCGATCAGGACACCTTCCTCACGGGCGGAGCGCCGCGCCATATCGCCGGCCTGCTCAGCCGTGACCCGGACAATCTCATCAATAATTTCCGTATCAAGGATCTTTGGGACAAAGCCCGCGCCGATGCCCTGAATTTTGTGCGGACCGGGAGCCCCTCCTGAAAGGACAGGCGATTCGGCCGGTTCAACAGCAATAATGCGGACAGCCGGATTTTTCTTTTTCAGCACTTCGCCCACACCGGTCAGCGTTCCGCCCGTTCCAACGGCGCTGACAAAGAAATCGACTTTCCCATCCATATCGTCCCAGATTTCCTTTGCCGTTGTTTCCCGGTGCGCCTGCGGATTAGCAGGGTTTTCAAACTGCTGCGGAATAAAAGCCGACGGCAGGGAAGCCGCGATTTCCGACGCTTTTTCAATCGCCCCCTTCATGCCTTTTGCCCCTTCCGTCAGGACAACCTCCGCCCCCAGCGCTTTCAGAAGGTTACGCCGTTCAACACTCATCGTATCCGGCATTGTCAGAATCAGGCGGTATCCCCGTGCCGCCGCGATATAGGCCAGGCCGATGCCCGTGTTTCCGCTGGTCGGTTCGACAATCACTGTTCCCGGTTTCAGCTTTCCTTCCTTCTCCGCGGCGTTCAGCATGTACAGTGCCGCACGATCCTTGACGCTGGACATGGGGTTAAAAGACTCCAGCTTCGCAAAAATATTGGCCTCCCCCGTATTGATCCTGTTCATTTTCAGAAGCGGTGTCCCGCCGATCAGCTGTGTAATGTTCTGTGCATACTTCATGAAAAAATTTCCTTTCCCTTAAAAACAATAAAGCGGCAGCCGAGACTGCCGCTTCATATGAAAACCGAAAAGAATTAATAGTTTTCGGCCGCAATCTCGAAATACGCCTGCGGGTGCAGACAGGCCGGGCATTTTTCCGGAGCGGAAAGGCCTTCATGCACATAACCGCAGTTGCGGCAACGCCACTTCTGAGCCGTCTGACGGCTGAAAACACGATCCATTTTGATGTTTTCCTGCAAAGTGCGAAAACGGTTGCCGTGGAAGACTTCGGCCACGGAAACAGCACGGTACATCTGGGCGATTTCGGGGAAACCCTCTTCTTCGGCGACTTTTGCAAAAGACGGATACATATCTCCGTATTCGTGTTCTTCGCCCTTGGCCGCTTCATCAAGGTTTTCCAGCGTGTTGCGGATCATGCCGGCCGGATATGCCGCCGTGATTTCAACATCTCCGCCTTCCAGGAACTTAAACATACGCTTGGCGTGTTCCTTTTCCTGATCCGCCGTTTCCGTAAAGATCGCGGCAATCTGCTCATAGCCTTCCTTTTTCGCGACAGAAGCAAAATACGTGTAGCGCATACGTGCCTGAGATTCGCCGGCAAAAGAAATCAGCAGATTCTTTTCCGTTTTCGTTCCCTTAACCGATTTCATAATTCCAGAACTCCTTTATACAATTTTAGAACCGTTCAAAAGTAACACACGGGACTTTTCAAATCCATGTTTTTGTGGGCATATTGTGGAACTTCAAAAAACGATTGTCCATATCTCTTTTAGGCTTAACACAAAAAAGCGACCCGAAGGCCGCTTTTCATAAACAGGAAAATCAGGGAACAAAGGGCATCAGGTAAACCAGCTCTTCGTCGATTTTCATCATCAGATCAATCCCTGCTTCACGCAGTTTCTTTTCATCAATTTTAGCCCTGTCCTTTACTTTGACACGAAGCGCGTTTCCGTCGCTTTTCACGGCGCGGGATACGTTTCCCTCTCCGCCCAGAGCCTCTTTGACAGCCGGAGACAGGGAAGCCTCTTCCTCTTTTCCGGAAGGGGCGACCTCCTCTTCGTCGCGGCCGCCGTCACCGGTTCGGAGGTATTCCTCCATATCCGTCTTCAGGTTTTCGGACGCGGTGCCGAAAATCGCCTGAACCCCGTCCGCAACGCGCATAACGCCCGCCGCGCCCAGCTCTTTCAGCCGTTCATCGCTTGCTTTTGAGGGATCCTTGACAATCAGACGCAGACGCGTGATGCAGGCGTCCAGATTTTTAATGTTGTCACGACCGCCAAAGGCCTGCACCAGCTTTTTGGCAAAGGCCATTTTCGCGTCGTGTTCCGAAGCTCCGGCGACCTGAGCCGCAACGGGCGTGGCCTCATCGTCACGTCCCGGCGTTTTCATGTTGAAGAACGTGATGAAAAACCGGAAGACAACATAGTAAATCACGGCATACACCGGCCCCAGGATGAACACCATCCACGGCTTGGTGTCCAGAGCATAGAACAGGCCGAAGTCAATGGCCCCCTGCGAAAAGGTGTAACCGATGTGTGCGCCCGCAAGGTTGATGACCGCGAAAGCCGAACTGACCAGAATTGCGTGGATGAAGTACAGCATCGGCGCAACGAACAGGAACGTGAATTCCAACGGTTCCGTAATGCCCGTCAGAAAGGCCGTCAAAGCACCCGAAGCCATGATCCCGCTGACTTTCAGACGGTTTTCAGGTTTGGCCGTATGCAGGATGGCCAGCGCCGCCGCCGGCAGACCGAACATCTTGATCAGGAATCCGCCGCCCAGAATGCCGGCTGTTTTATCACCTGCAAAGAAACGCGGAATATCGCCGGTCACGACTTCGCCCAGCTTGTTGGTGTACGAGCCGATTTCAAAGAAGAACGGCACGTTCCTGATGTGGTGAAGTCCGAAAGGCAACAGCTGGGGTTCGACAAACCCGTACGTCGCCCCCGCAACCGCCGGGGAATTGTACGCCGCCCATGTGGAAAACTTGTTGATCTGCTCCTGAATCGGCGGCCAGATGATACTGAGCACAATGCCAAGAGCGATTGCGGCAAAACAGGAAACAATCGGTACGAAACGCTTGCCCGCGAAAAAGCCCAGATACGGCGGCAACTGGATGCGGTAGTATTTTTTATACACATACGCCGCGATCACACCGATGAAAATGCCGCCGAACACACCGGTCTGAATCGTTTTAATGCCCATATTTGTCGATACGATCTTGCGCGCGAACGCCACATCGTAATCCAGAGCCGAAGCCAGAACACCAAGCGTTTCCTGTTCAGAAGAAACGTGGAACCACAGAACGTCGGCCATGACGCCCATTGTGGCCTGAAGGACCAGAAAGCCCGTTACCGCCGCCAGAGCCGCCACACCGTCGTTATCCGTCAGCCCCAGCGCCGTGCCAATGGCGAAAATCAAAGGCAGATTGTCGAAAATCACGCTGCCGCTCTGCGACATGACTTGCGGAATAATGGCCGGAAGCCATGAGACCTCGGCATTCAACAGGCCCGAGCCGACCCCCAGAAGCAAACCCGCAACCGGCAAAACGGCAACGGGAAGCATCAGTGATTTTCCGATCTGCTGTAAAAAGGCGAATGCTTTTTTTCCCATGGAAGGCCTCCTAACCTAATTCTTTTTGAAATTCGGCGATTTTTTCATGCACTTCCTTCGCCGTCGACAATTGCAGCACATCCCGAGCCAGCCGGCGGCACCGGGAGATGCTCAGTTTGCGTATCAGAGATTTTACCGGCGGAATCGCGGGTGCGGCGACGCTCAGCTCATCGACACCCAAGCCGATCAGAACGGGGACGGCTTCCTCTTCGCCGGCCAGACCGCCGCAAACGCCGACCCATTTGCCGTATTTTTCAGCGCCGCTGACCGTCGCGGCAATCATCCGGAGAACCGCCGGATGCAGGCCGTCCGCCGTCCGCGCCAGATCCGCATTGCCGCGATCCATGGCCAGAACGTACTGCGTCAGGTCGTTTGTCCCGATTGAAAAGAAATCGATATGGGGCGCCAGAACATCCGCCATCAGTGCGGCCGCCGGCACTTCAATCATGATGCCGACTTCGACCGGAGGCGCTTTCAGAGTCGCGCGCTCTTCCTCAACGATTTTCCGCGCCTCTTTGATTTCCTCCAGCGTCGTCACCATCGGGAACATGATGCGCATCTGCGTCTTGTCCGCCGCGCGGAGAATCGCCCGGATCTGCGTCCGGAATATGTTCGGCTGACGCAGGCACAGACGGATGCCGCGCACCCCCAGGAACGGATTGTCTTCGTGCGGCATCGGCAGATAGGCCAGTGGCTTGTCGCCGCCGACGTCAAGCGTCCGTACAATCAGGCTCCGATCCCGGCCCAGCGTTTCGGCAATGCTTGTATAAACGGCCGCCTGCTCATCCTCGCCTGGCGCTTCCGTCCGTTGCAGGAAGAGAAATTCCGACCGCAGGAGTCCGACGCCGTCGCCGCCGAGTTCGACAACCTGTTCCGCATCGGCCGGGTCGCCAATGTTGCCGGCAACCTCGATTCTGTTGTCATCGGTCGTCACGGCAGGCTGTTTTGCCGCGGCCAGCTGTTCCTCCCGGGTTTTCTTTTCCTTTTCCTGCTCCTCCCGGATCGCGCGTCGTTCCGCCTCATCCGGGTTCAGACGCAGGACGCCTTTTGTCCCGTCAAGCATGACCGTCGTGCCGTTCGGGAGATCCAGAGCCCGCATTTCAATGCCCGCAATGGCCGGCAGAGAAAGAGTCCGTGCCAGAATTGCAACATGTGAGGTCGCTCCGCCGCGGGTCGTACAGAAACCGACGACCCGGGTTCGGTCAAGACCGGCCGTATCCGAAGGCGTCAGATCCTCGGCAATCAGAATGGCATTGTCGGGAAGCACCTGCTTTGTTTCCGTTTCACCCACCAGCAGGCGCAGGACACGCCGCCCCACGTCGCGCAGATCGTTTGCCCGCGCGGCCAGAAGTTCGTTTTTCAGCCCGGCCAGCATGGTGGCCTGCCCCTTGATGGCCTGCTGCCACGCAAAAGCCGCACTCCGACCCTTGCCAATGATATTCCGGGCGTTTTCAACAAGCTCGGGGTCTTCCAGAATCTCCTGATGCGCCAGGAAAATAGCCGCTTTCCCGGCGTCCGCCTGTTTCAGCATCTGTTCGTGCAGTTCGGAAAGCTGCTGTTTCGCCCGGGCAAGGGCGACCTGAAGCTTTTCATTTTCCTCTTCGGCCGTACCGCCGGTTTCCTCAACGCTGATTTCCATTTCGCGCAGTTGAACCACTTCGCCGACGGCCACCCCCGGAGACGCCGGGATACCGTTCAGTCGGTCCGGACGGTCGCTTTTCTCAACAGCCGGCACCGGCTTTTTTTCTTCGGGTTCGGGAGCTTGCGACGGATCTTCGCCCAAACCGCTTTGAATCAGAGGGATCAGTTCTCTCAAGGCTTCAACGGCGTCCGGCCCTTTGGCGATCAGACGCACCTCATCGCCCTTTTTCACGTCCAGCCCCATCAGGCTGACGATGCTTTTGGCATTTGCGCTTTCACCGCCGCGGACAAGCGTAATGTCCGACACGTATTTTTTCGCGGCATTCACCAGAACGGCCGTCGGACGGGCATGAAGCCCCGCGGGGTTGATAATGATCATTGTCCAGGATTCCGCCGTATGTGCCGGGGGCAGTTCGACCACGGCGTCCGTTGCCGGAGAAGGCCGCGCCGCCGCAAGGGTCAGGGTCAGGACAACGTCCTTTCCCGCGGTCACCTCGCGGTCCAGGGCGGCTTCCATTTTCATGACCCGCTCGCCGTTCGTGATGATCAGCTCGGTCAGCAGGCTTTTCCCGCGGCTCCGAATCAGAGCCGCGTCAAAAGCTATCAGCTCGTCGCCCTTTTTGACCGCCTGTCCGGTTTTAACCCGGACGTCGAATCCTTCGCCCTTAAGCATCACCGTATCCAACCCGATATGCATCAACACATCAAGTCCTTCCGGCGTCGACAGCGTCAGGGCGTGATGCGCCGAATGGATGTTGGCGACCGTCCCGTCGCAGGGTGCGCATAAAACAAAAGAGGCCGGATCGACGGAGATACCGTCGCCGACCATTTTTTCGGCGAAAACCGGATCAGGCACGGTTTCAATCGCGACCGTCCGGCCGGAAACCGGAGCATAAAGCAGCAGCTGTTTCATCGAATGTTCTGTCATTTATCCCCCTGACAAAAATGAAGATAAAAATCATATTTTATATTAGTTTATGACGAAATCCCCGGATTTCATATACCCAAGAAGTATATAGGATTTCACGGCGCCGTTCAAGGAAGCGCTCTGCGGGAAACCGGCGGCCTTTTTTTGATGGCACAAAATCGAAAAACGGGTATAAATGCAGTGTATTCATTACGCCTGAGATATGCTATACTTTCGTTCTGTTTTTTTAGGAGCTGCCATGACTTTCATCAGAAACTTCATCAACGATCTGAAAGCCGACCGGCTTCGGGCCTTTGCAATCGCCGTGTGTGTCGCCCTGTTCGTCTGGATCGGATTTTTTAAAACGACTGACAATACGCTCATCCCTTCGGGCGGCGAAGTTGTCGAGCTTTACCATTCCCACGGATGCCCGCACTGCCGTGATGCCATCGCCTTCATTGACGAAACGCTGCAGGCCGAATTTCCCCAGATGAACATTCAGAAGCTGGAACTGTCCGAAATTTCCGCGGAACAGCGCGGCGCGTTCATGAAATTCGCCGAAGAGAACAACATCACGGGCGTTCCGGTTTTCAAATACGGCGAAAAGTTCGTCGTCGGCTTTAACGCGGCCCAATACCGCCGGCTGATGGACGGCACGCTGGAGGAAAACGTCATGCTGGCCTCGTGCGCCTACGGTGACGACGGCGCATGCGAATCCCTGCCGGCCGAAATTTCCGCGGAAGACATTGCCAAAGCACTGGGGGTCGCCGCTCCGAAACCAAGCCGGATCGTCGAGCTCCCCTTCCTGGGCGAAATTGACGTTTTTCAGGAATCCATCCCGTTCCTGGCGGTTGTTCTGGGGCTGGTGGATGGTTTCAACCCGTGTGCCATGTGGGTTCTGGTCTTTATGATTTCCGTCATTGTTGACCTGAAGGACAAAAGGAAGACCTTTGTTATTGTGGGCGCGTTCGTCGGAGCATCGGCTCTTTTCTATTTCGCTCTGATGGCCGGCTGGATCAACCTGTTCAAAATCATCGGGTACATGCGTCTTCTGACCGTCGGCATCGGCGCGATCGCCCTTTATACCGGCTTTGAATCCCTGCGCTCTTTCTTTGAAGGCCATATGACCTGCACCGTCACCTCTGCCGAAGGCCGGAACCGGATTAAGGAACGAATTACGGCGCTGGCCGAAAAACCGTTAAGCTGGGCGACACTGACCGGCGTCTTTGCTTTGGCGGTTGTCGTCAACGGCATTGAATTTGTTTGCTCCGCCGCACTTCCCGCCATTTTCACCAGCGTTCTGGCGTTTTCCCATCTGACAACGTTCATGCATTACTGGTATATCACAGTATACGTGTTCTTTTTCATGCTGGACGATCTGATCGTCTTTTCGGTGGCCGCGTTCGCTGTCAATAAATATGCCGGCGACCGGTACATGATCTGGTGCAAGCTGATCGGCGGCATTATCTTATTTGTACTGGGCCTTCTGATGCTGTTCCACCCGGACTGGCTGGCCTGAAGCTGGAAAGAGGACGAAAATGGACGAGTTCTATCCCGTATACACGGTGCACACGGAATGCCACGACTGTTACAAGTGCGTCCGTCAGTGCCCGGTCAAGGCCATCCGGATTGAAAACGGCCATGCATCGGTTCTGCCGGAAATGTGCATTGCGTGCGGCAAATGCGTCCGCATTTGTCCGGCGCATGCGAAAAAGGTGCGCAACGATCTGCCGAAGGTCAAGGATCTGCTTCGTGCCGGGCGAAAGGTCTATGCCTCCGTCGCGCCCAGCTGGGCCGGCATTTTCCCGGACTGGACGTCCGAAGGGCTGGTGGCCGCGCTGAAAGCGCTGGGGTTCGCCGGCGTAAGCGAAACAGCTCTGGGCGCACAGGAAGTCTCCATCGCGACGGCGCAGGATCTCAGAACCGCCCCCAAAGGCGTCTATATCTCCAGCGCGTGCCCGGTCGCTGTTGACTATATCCGCCGTTATCATCCTCTTTATGCGCCGCATATCACGCCGATCGCATCGCCGGCTCTGACGCATGCGCGCCTGCTGAAAGAGCATTACGGTGAAGACATCGACGTCGTGTTCATCGGTCCGTGCGTCGGAAAAAAGAACGAGGCACAGAGGCACCCCGAACTGATGAATGCCGCACTGACCTTTGACGAGCTGAAAGTCTGGCTTGAAAAAAGCAAAATCAGTCCGGCAAATATCGGCGAAACGGAAGGCGCGGTCTTTGAACCCGAAGCCTCGGCCGAAGGCGCCCTGTACCCGGTTGAGGGCGGCATGCTGGAAACCATCCGGCGTTGCGGCGTTCCCGCGAATGTTCAGCTGATCACCGTCAGCGGCCTGAATCTGCTGAACGAAGCCCTGAACGATCTGGATCCCGACGATCTGGACGCGCCGGTTTTTGTTGAAGCTCTGGCGTGTCCCGGCGGATGCGTCAACGGGCCGTGCACCTCGCGCCGGATGACGGAACTGACCGCCGTTTCCAAGGTATGGAGCCGAAGCGTCAAGCGTCCCAACATTCCGGAACGTCCGAAAGTCCGCCTGACGGAAATCTATCCTTCCGATCCCCGGACGCCGGATGAAATCGAACCTGAAAAAATGCGCGAAGCTCTGGCTCGTGTCGGCAAGCATTCGCTGGAAGACGAGCTGAACTGCGGCGGATGCGGCTACGACACCTGCCGCCAGTTTGCCGCCGCCCTGATTGCCGGCAACGCCGAACCCCGAATGTGCGTTTCGCACATGCGCACCATTGCTCTGAGCAAGGCCAACGCCCTTCTGCGCTGTATGCCCTCGGGCGCGGTCATCGTTGACAGGGATATGAACATCATTGAAGCCAACGAGGCCTTCGCCCGTCTGTTCGGCGACGATATCCTGGCCTTGTTCCAGCTTCAGCCCGGGCTGGAAGGCGCGGTTCTGGGCAAAATCCTTCCCTGTGAAGAACTTTTCCGCGCGGCGCTCCGGACCAAGCAGGATCTGCACAAGGAGCACCTGCCTGTCGACGGACGCCTGTTCGACATCACGATCTTTACGATTGAACCGGGACAGACGGTCGGCGCCATTGTCGTGGACGTGACGAACACGGAAATGCGGCGGGATCAGATCGCCCGCCGTGCCCGCGAGGTCATTTCCCGAAACATCGCGACCGTACAGGAAATTGCGTGCCGCCTGGGCGAGCACATGGCGGAAACGGAAATCCTCCTGAACGAAATTGCCGAAGGATATGAAGAGAAGACGAAATCGGAGGAGAAAGACGGCAGATGAGCCCCTCGGATCCTCTTTTCATTGATATCGACTGCGCCCAGAAATGCAAGACAGGCCAGCAGATTTGCGGGGATGCCTTTGTTTCAAAGCGCCTGACGGAACAGGAACGCCTGATTGCCGTGCTTTCCGACGGACTGGGGAGCGGCGTGAAGGCCAACATTCTGGCCTCAATGACCGCGACCATGGCGCTGAAGTTCGTCTCGGCAGACTTCAACTTTACCCGGGCGGCCGAGGTGATTATGAATGCTCTGCCGATCTGTCAGGTCCGCCAGATCAGTTACGCCACCTTTTCCATTGCCGACTGTACTCTGGAAGGCCGTGTTCGCATCGTTGAAGAAGGCAACCCGCCGTTTATCCTGCTGCGCGAAGGCGTTGACATGCCCGTGGCGTGCGATATTGTAGCCTCCCGCCGTTTTTCCAACCGCCAGATGCGCGTCTCACAGGTTTTGCTTCAGCCCGAAGACCGGCTGATCTTTTATTCCGACGGCGTGACTCAGGCCGGAATGGGCAATCCCCTTCACCGGTTCGGATGGCAGCGCGAAGGCCTGTTGTCCTTTGTTCAGGAAATCGTGACAAAATGCCCCGACATCTCCAGTACGAAACTCTCCCATGCCGTTGTCGACAGCGCTGTACGAAAGGAAGCCAGCCTGGCGCCCAAGGATGATATCTCGTGCGCCGTGCTTTATTTCCGCCGTCCCCGGCGCCTGATGGTTCTGTCCGGGCCGCCCTATTCGCGGGACAGCGACGCCGAAGTCGCGCGCACGTTCGCGGCGTACAAAGGAAAAAAAGCCATTTGCGGCGGAACAACCGCGAATTTCATTGCCCGTGAACTCGGACAGGAAATAACAATGAACCTCCGTGCGCCGCGGACGCATCTGCCCCCGGCCAGTGAAATGGACGGCGTTGATCTGGTGACCGAAGGCGTCCTGACCCTGACTCAGGCGGTTGAATATCTGGATAAAGGGACAACGCCCCCTCCGCCCGATCCGGCCGGAAAGCTCGTTGAGTTATTTTTAGATAGCGATACGATCGATTTTCTGATAGGAAGCAGGGTGAACGAAGCCCATTTGGATCCGACGCTGCCGGTCTATTTGGAAATTCGGCGCAACATTATTCAGAAAATGGCCGATTCTTTACGGACTCGGTATTTGAAAAACGTCACTGTGACCTATATATGAAGGAGCGGCAAACATGGAAAAAGTGAAAGTGAAGATTTGTTTGGGAACGGCCTGTACCGTTTTCGGCGCTTCCCAGTTCCAGTCTCTGGAAGACATTCTTCCCGACGAATGGAAGGACAAGGTCGTTATTGAAGGCTGTACATGCCTTGAATCCTGCAAAAATCACGAATTCGGCCGCGCCCCGTATGTCAAAATCGACGACAAACTGCTTTGTTCGGCGACGATTCCGGGGATTCTGGCCGCAATTGAAGCGAAACTGATGGCAACGGGAGAAGACGAATAATGGCTATTGAAATCAGAGACAACGCAACGCATTTCAGACGTGAAATCCTGGTCCGCCTGGCGCGTCTGTTCGTCAACGGAAAGCTGGTTGAAGAAGTCGACCGCATCCCCGTTGACGTTCTGTCGGGGGACGAAACGCCCTACCGGTGCTGTGTCTATAAGGAACGCGCCATTCTGCGGACCCGTTGTCTGGCCGCGCTGGGCTTCCGGGTCGAAGAAGACGATGAATTCACGCCGCTTTCCGAATATGCCCGCCGTGCTCTGGCACGTGAAAAGCCTTCTTCTCCCGTGATGACCGTGCTGGACATCGCATGCAATGAATGCGTCCCCAGCCGTTATGTCGTGACTGAACTCTGCCAGAGCTGTCTGGCCCGCTCCTGTGCCGTCAACTGTCCGTTCGGGGCGATTGACATTTCGCACGGCCGCGCACGCATTGACCCGGAAAAATGCAAAAACTGCGGCCGGTGCAAGGAAGCCTGCCCCTACCAGGCCATCATGCGCTGCATTGTCCCGTGCGAAGAAGCCTGCCCGGTCGGCGCCATTCATAAAGGCAAAGGCGCCCGGGCCGAAATTGATTTCGACAAATGCGTCAGCTGCGGCCGGTGCATGCGGGCCTGCCCCTTCGGCGCCGTCATGGAACGCAGCCAGATCATTGACATTCTGCAAAAACTGAAAGAAGCCGGTAAAAAGGTCGTCGCCATGGTGGCTCCGGCGATTGCGGGACAATTCCCGGGAACGGTCGAACAGGTCGTTTCCGCCCTGAAGCAGCTGGGCTTTTCAAGCGTTATTGAAGTCGCCGTCGGTGCGGACATCACGACACGCAACGAAGCCAAGGAATTCATTGAACGCATGGAACGGGGCGACCTGTTCATGACAACGTCCTGCTGTCCGGGCTATATCGAAACGGTACGCCGCCATGTCCCCGAACTGGCGCAGTTCGTTTCCGATACGGCCACGCCGATGCATTATACGGCCGAACTGGCGAAACAGCGCGATCCCGACTGCATCACTGTTTTTGTCGGGCCGTGTGTTGCGAAACGTTATGAGGGCATGAACGATCCGATGATTGATTATGTCATGACGTTTGAAGAACTTGGCGCCCTGTTTGTCGCCAGCGATATCGAAGTCGCCAACTGCGAACAGGCAAAATTCGACGAATTCCCCTCGCTGGAAGGCCGCGGATTCGCGATTACGGGCGGTGTGGCGGCAGCAGTCAAGGCTGCGGTCGACGGCCGTGTCGAGCTGAACCCGGTTTGCATCAACGGCATCAAGCCCGCCATGCTGCGCCTGTTCAAGACGTATCCGAAGGGCAAGAACCCCGGCAACCTGATTGAAATGATGACCTGTGAAGGCGGGTGTGTCGCGGGTGCGGGCGTTCTGGGCAACCCGAAACAGGCGGCAAAGCAGGTGACGAAGTTCTCGGAACAGGCCGAACACATTGAACCGATTCCGATGCCGAACGGCCATAAGGAATAATCCGGAACACGAAAAGCCCGGCCTGCATTTCACAGGCCGGGCTTTTTATTTTATCCGGTCCGAAGCCGGGAAGAGTCAGGGGATGAAGGGAATATCGGGCATGTCGACGAACTGTCCCATGGACGTCGTGTACATCTTTGTGAAATCCTCCTTGGAGGGCATTTCACCGTAATAGCGGACGGCATACATCCATCCGATGACGCCCCCGTCGTCCGGCCGGTCGGCATAACGCCAGAAATTAATCTCCGTCACATCCTTTGCCACCATCGGAAAAATCACAATGAACTCGCCGTCTTTTTTGGCTTTAAAAGCCTGTACGGGGATTTTATGTTCTCCCATTTTGTAAACCATGGCGGTCACATACTGTTCGGCCGAAGGGAAGCCCGGAAAAATATAGACGGCCAGCATCTGTTTCCAGTCCTGAAGCGTTTCGCCCGCCGGCAGATATTCGTTGGTTTTCTGCGAACCGCGCGCAAAGAAAAAGTCGGTTCCGCCAAACGTCTGCTTCGCTTTATTCTTCAGCGCCGCTTCCTGAGCCGGGCCTGAGAAAAGCGGCTCTTCGGCGCGGACGGGCCCGGAAACGGAAACGAGGAAGGCAAGGGCGAGGAAAAAAAGCTGTTTCATGAGGGGGGCTTCCTTAAATCAAGAATAAAAAACGAGCATAGAACGCCCGGCGGATGGACGCCATCTCTTTTTGCATCTGAGGATATTTTTTTATCTTTGCCATAATTTCGCCACATTTTGATGATAAAGTTTATCTTGTAAGCTGAATCCATGAAAGGAGAACAAAAAATGAGGAAACTTGTCTGTCTTGCCGCAGGCCTTTGGCTTCTGCCGAAGCTCTGCCTTGCAATAGAACACGTGCGCCCCCCCCTTGCAACCGTTAAATGACTCGGCTGCCTTTTCACTGGCTCGATCCGTCAAATTAGGCGTTCTGAACGACGACGCCCAGAAATTCAGCGGAAAAGGGCTTTCCTCCGCCGAAAAAAACAAACACGAATGCACCCGTGATTCCGACTGCGCTTCGACACAGAAATGCGATACGGGCATTAACAAATGCCGGGACGTCTGTTCTGTACTGCTCTGTACGTCGGGAAAATACTGCGTGGCCCAGAGCGGCCATACCCGCGTCTGCGCCGACTGTACCTCCGATTCGCACTGCGTGGCCGGAAAGAAATGTTCCGGTACCTCCTGCACGCCCTGCCCCGCCGGGCAGTCATGCCGGTGTGCCTCGGGAAAAACGGCTGACGGTTATGGCGGATGCGAAGAGGAAGACCCGTGCCGGTACGTTTCCTGTTCCGGCGGAACGGAATGCCGAAACGGATCGTGCGAAAACTGCACGGCCGGAGACAAGTGGTGCGGCTGTTCCAGCGGAAAAGTGGCTGATGGTTCCGGCGGATGCATGTCTTCTGATCCCTGCGCGGATGTGACGTGCCCGGCGGGTCAGGAATGTCGCAACGGCTCCTGCTCGGCGATTTCCGGATACTGCTCGAGTGATACCGATTGTTGGGGAAGCGAAGAATGTATTTCAAATTCCTGCGTACCGGTGACCTGCTCCTCGGTATGCGAAGAAGCGGTCAATCACGTCTGCACCGCTAAATCGGGATGCTGTGTATCAGATACGGACTGCGGTAGTGGATATGAATGCCGGAATAATTCGTGTTCGTCGATTTCCGGGTACTGTTCCGGCGACTCGGATTGCGGCAACGGTTATCAGTGCGTTTCAAACCGGTGCGAAATCAAGCCGTGCCCGTCCGGCTATTCAACATCGGTTTCATCGTGTTCCTCCGCGGACGGTTACGAACTGTCAAAAGACGGTTATTCCGGCAGTAAGGCCTGCGGCAAATGTACCGCGAAAGCGTGTCCCGACGGGTACAGCGCCGGACTGAGCTGTTCGGAAGGCTACACAACCGCAACCTCCGGCAAATCAGGCGGCGCGGACTGTGTCAAATGCAATAAAAAAGCATGCGGCAAGGGAGGATATTTCTGGGCCAAGGAAATCGGCACAACCCGTCCGGCCTGCATCACGAAATCCGAATGGAAAGTCGTTGAGACCGGAAAATCAGGTGAAGACACGTGCTACGCCTGTGTCTGTGCCGGAACACAGTACGGATCGGGCGGATGCTGCAGCGGCGGTTACCTGACCTGCGGAGGCAAAGAAGGCCCGTGCCGTCAATGCTGCAACAATAATACAGCATCATGCGGCGCCGGGAATAAATGTTCAAATTATTCCTGTACAGTCTGTTCCAAAGGCGAAACCTGTTTCTGTCCGGACGGCAAGAAAGCCGATGGTAAAGGTGGATGTGCCTAACCCTTTTTTAAACAAGCAAAGCCGCCCGAAACGGGCGGCTTTCTCATGTTCGCCTTATTCTTCGCGCAGTTTCCGGCGGATTTCATCCAGCGTAAAACGAAGTGATTTCAATTCCTTCAGCCGCTGAATCTTCGGCAGGATTTCCGACGAGTACAGCGTATAGTCCGCCGATGTCCGTCCCGCCGTTTCCAAAAGCCCCATGTTCGTCCAGTATCGCAGTGTTGAAACCTTTTCTCCGGATTCCTTGGCCAGCTGGCCGATCCGAAGAAAATAAGGTTCCTGTTCTCCGTCTTCGATTTTTCTTTCCCTTACCGCACGCAGATAAACATCCAGAGCCCGGTTCACCGCACGGCAGATCAGGCGGTCATAGTCTCCGCGTTCATTATGAAATACCGCTTTTTCCAAAGACGCCCAGTATTCCTTTTTTTCCCGCCGGGAGAAAAGAGCCGGCGGATAACCGTTGTGCATCAGCATAAAGTTCATCAGCATCCGCGCCGTCCGCGCATTTCCCGAAGTAAACGGCTGAATCGACATCAGGCGCAGATGCGCTTCCGCCGCCAGAGAAACCGGATGCAGTGTCCGCGCCGTATACAACCACATCCCGAAATCGTTCATCATGCGTTGGACGCGGACGGAATCCGGCATTTCATGGCCGCCGTGTTCAAAAAAAAGAGAAGACGAACGGTACATTCCGGCATTGTCGTCATCCAGCCCCCGTACAACAACGCGGTGGATGTTTTTAACGTCATTGTCGTCAACGGGGCGGTTCGTCTGACGCGACAGGGTCGAGACCAGATCAAACGCCTTCGCATAGTTCAGCGTCCGGATATGCTCTTTCAACGGATGCCCGGGAACAACCCGGTCTTCGAACAGAATCGCCGACGTTTCCCGGCGGGTCAGAGACGAACCGTCGAAACAGTCTCCGGCACATGTCAATTCAAGCGTCAGCCATTTCTTCAGACCGGCCTCCGCTTCCTCCGGAAAGGGGCGGAGCCTGTCCAGTTCGTTTTTTTTCGGGGTCAGCTCATTGTACATCATCGGGCAACTCCCTTATTTGTTGACGTCATCACCTGTACGCAGATCGCGCGGAACGAAAGGAACGCTGACGGCGCCGCGATAAATCTGGCGCGGACGCACCAGACGGCTGACACCTTCGTTGCCTTCACGCCAATGGGCAATCCATCCCGGAATACGCCCGATGGCAAACATCACCGTAAACATGTTCAGAGGAATCCGAAGCGCCCGCAGAATCATACCCGAATAAAAATCAACGTTCGGGTACAGGTTCCGTTCCCTGAAATAATCGTCCTGCAAAGCGACTTCCTCCAGCTGAAGGGCGATATCAATCAGCGGATCATCCTGCTTCTGAACTTCCAGCAGATTGAAAACGGCCTTTTTCAAAATCTTTGCCCGCGGATCAAATGTCTTGTAAACACGGTGGCCGAATCCCATCAGGCGCGCTTCCTTGCGTTTGACCCGTTCAATGAATTCGGGAATGGTTTCATCCCCCTTGGCCAGACGCTGCAACATTTCAAACACCGCCACGTTCGCCCCGCCGTGAAGCTTGCCCCACAACGCACAGATCCCCGACGCCACACTTGAAAACAGATTGGTCTGCGCCGAACCCACAATACGAACCGTCGACGTTGAACAGTTCTGTTCATGGTCGGCATGCAGGATCAGGAACAAATTCAGAGCCTTGACCGCTTCTTCGGTCGGCTGATACGGGCGGTTCGGAATCGAAAACATCATGTGCAGGAAATTGGAACAGTAGCTGCGCGCCGGATCCGGATAAACAAACGGCAACCCCATCGCCTTGCGGTAACTGAACGCGGCGATTGTGCGCACCTTGCTCATGATGGCGGCGACCGAATGGCGCAGGTCTTCCTCGTTATGGCATTCCAGCAGTTCCGGCGAATAACACACCAGAGAGTTCACCACCGCAGACAGGATGGACATCGGCTGGCCGTTCGGCGGGAACGCCTCGAAATGGTGCAGAAGCCCTTCATGCAAAAGCTCGTTTTCCGTCAGAAGAGCGCTGAACTGCTTCAGCTCGGCCATGGTCGGCAGGCGGCCGTAAATCAGCATCCAGGCCGTTTCGATAAACGTCATCTTTTCCGCAACCGTTTCAATCGGCAAGCCCCGGTACAGAAGGCTTCCCTTCTCTCCGTTGACGTATGTGATCCGGCTTTCACAGGCGCACGTGTTACCAAAACCGGGATCCAGAACCGTGTACCCGGTCTGTGCCCGCAGCTTTGAAATATCGATGCTTTTTTCCCCGGTCGTCGCCTCCAGCACGGGCAGTTCGACTTCGCGGCCTTCAATCACTAATTTAACGGTTTCCTGACTCATCGTATTTCTCTTATGGTTTCATCCAGCAGCGCCTGCTGTTCCCGGGCTTCCTCCCCCTTTCCCAGAAGGAGAAGCAGTTCGACGCGGACGGCTTTGATAAAAGAGGCCGTGTCCACCCCTTTATTTCCCGTTTTCAGCTTGTCGGCCAAATCGGGCGTCGCCATGCCTTTTTTCAAAACGTTCAGATAGGCCTCATGCAAAGCATGCCCGAATTTGCTTAATTTTTCATTATCCGGCTCGGATTTCGCCGCTTCACAGAAGCCAATCGACAGGCCTTCAATCACCGGCATCGGATTATAGCGCCAGAAGCCTTCTTTTTTAAAGGCTTCGACCAGCGCCGGCGCCGTTCCCGCACCCCCCATTTCGGGCCATACCCGACCGTCTGCCAGAAGGATGACCGAATTCACCGAAGCAATACTCGCCCCCAGATCCATGGCGTCCGAAACGATATCGCCCCACAGATTGTCATAGGCATAGGCTGTTTTTCCCGGGAACGGATCGGTGAACATCCGGACGGCCGCGTCGGCCGGCTTCATCAGGATGAAATCCGCCCCTTCCGCTTTTTTCAGGCGCCGAGCCTCCTCCCGAACCGCGCCGACAACCGGCGTATCATAGGGATCGTCTTCGTCAAAAGCAAAAACCGCTCGGTCATAACCCCTGGAATCGGCCTGCGCGAAAACCTGAACGGCATACCGCCGGGCGTCTTCCCGGTCGAAATGCATTTCTTCAAACATGTCACCGGCCTTTACCGGAAAACGGAATTCCTTTTTCCCGATGTACACCCGGAACTCGGCATCGTTCTGGACAACCCTGTTCAGGCCGCCGTACTCACTTTTCCCGGCGGAAAAGCGGCATACCGAAAACGCACCGTCGGGCTTGCGGACGCCCTTATCATACACGGCCTTCAGAACCGCCGCGATTTTCGGCCCGTACGAAGGATCGGGAACCAGCACAACAATGTCCCGGTCTTCCGGATGCGCCAGAAGGCGGGCAAAAGCCGCGTCAACAATGTCTCCCTGATTACCGTCCCGGCGTTTCAGGCCGCGGCGTTCGCGCAGGTCGTTGTAGATCTTCTTCTTTTCGCCGTACAGCTCCGGACGCACCGTGTATTTGGACATGAAGACAATTTCACGGCCCGCATCCAAAGCCCTTTCGGTCAGCTCAACGACATCCTGCCGCGGCGTAACCCGGGCATAAACAACCGAACCGGCGCTCAGCTTTTCCGGCGCGCGCACAATGTTTCCGTTCAGCTCGACACGGACCTCGGCCTCTTCTTCAAGCGTATGGAAGAATCCGCCTTTTTCCCGGCCGCCTTCCAGATACATGACGTCAAGCTTTCCGGCATGCCGGTAATCCGGCAGAACCGTGTTCAGAAGCGGGGCAAGCCCCGGATTTTCGTACCGCTCAAGATTTCCCTTCACCAGCCAGTGACCGCGCATGTAACCGTTCGGCGTCCCGGTCACCAGACGGCTCAGGTCTTCGGGTCGGCGCTCATCGCCCAGAGACTTCAGCATCTCTTCCGTCTGTTCACGGGTCGGCGTAATGCCGGGCCCCTTGACAAGGACAGCCTTTTTATCGCCGCCGGCCATTTCGATGGTTTCCTGAATCACCTGCCCGTTCGTCTGGATACGCCCTTTGAGGCTCCAGTCATGTTCGCGCAGACGGCCGTCTCCGATCCATTCCGCAAAGGGGAGGATCAGTTCTTTTTTAACTTCCTCATACGCTGCGCCGGCGGCTTCTTCGGGCAACGCGACGTCGATAAACGCTTCAACAATTCTTCACCGCCTCAAAATATTCCGATACCGTCGGAAAACGTCCCAGCCGAGCCGCCGTCGCCGCCAGCAGAGAAGACACGAGATAAACCGACGCCGCGTCCCCGATGCGCCCTTTGAAGTTCCGGGTCGATGTCGTCAGGACATTCCGTTCACCGGAAACGCGCTCCTGGTTCCCCATGCACAGCGAACAGCCGGAAACCTCAAAGCGCACGCCCCGTTTTTCCAGCATGTCCTGAATGCCCTCGCCTTTCAGCCGGGCTTCTGTAATACGGGTCGGAGGCGCCATCCACGTTTCCACCGCCAACGTATCCGTTCCGCGCGTCACCCGCTCAAATTCCGTGAAATCCGAATACGCGGACATGCACGAACCGACAAAACAGAATCCGGCCGGCACATTTTCCAGCTCTGACAACGGCTTTACGTTATCCGGCGTATGAGGGCACGCAATATACGGCTGGTCAATTTCGTCCAGGTCAACCGACAGCACGTAAGAATACGAAGCCCCGTCATCCGCACGGCAGGCCGACGGAGACGCGCACCAGTCCTGCAACGCCGCGACACGTTTTTCCAGAACGCCCCCGTTGTCATATCCCGCCGCAATCAGTTGCTTCAGAAGAGGAATCGACCACGCTTTCAGATAATCCGCGACGATCTGCGGGTTCTGTTCAAAATAGGCCGCTGTCGCGCTCCGTTCTGCCGAAGCGTTCGTCAGACGGAAGACGTCAATCATTTCAAGCGGCGCCCCTTCCCGGCGGAATTCAATGATCCGGCCTTCAAAAATGTTGCCCTCTCCGCCAAAGACCTTTTTCGCCTTGCACGGAAGATAATTGACAAGATCGCGGATTGTCACGCCGGGACGCAGATCCCCTTTCAGCAAGACAAGGACACTTTCGGGCACAACGATTTCCGTCACGCCCGTCGCGGCGGCCTCGGCCACACCGCCGGATCCCTGGGGAAAGCTCAGCGCTGTCGGCGTCCGCGTATGGGAATCCCCTCCGACGACAATCGTTCCCGGAACCACCATTTCATTCAGCCACGAATGAATAATACCGTCGCCCATGTTCAGCGCAATACCGCCCATTTCCCGGACGAAATCAGCCAGACGGCGGTTCGCGTCAACAACGGCGGCCGTCCGGAAACCCAGAGCCGCGTTATGGCACTGCGACTGCATGAACAGCGGAACGGCCAGCTTCATCGCCGCCAGCGATCCCTGAAGTTCCTGCACCGTCATCGGCCCGGTCGTATCCTGCGATCCGACAGTGTCAACAGCGGCATAGACCGTCATGCCCGGCACGACGGATTTCAACCCGGCCGCACGCGCAATAATTTTCTGGGCGGCGGTCATCGGCTTCACCGCGGCGGGCGCCTCGTCCGGCACGGCGTACGGCAGGGGATATTTTTCCCCCAGCACCCGGGACGCATTCGCCGTCAGGATTTTGCCCATACGAAAATTCGTCCCCCCGCCCGCGCGGAGCATTTCCAAATCTGCCGCATCGGGTTCCGAAAACGTCCCCATAACCCGGCCGTCCGGGGCATATGCCTTTCCTTCGGCCAAAGCAACGCTCAGGCGGTCTCCGGTATTCAGGCCGTCCACATCCATGCGGACAATGACACTGCCCATATCCTTGGCCGTCTTTCCGAAAATCGGCCCCAGAGTGCGACCCGCAAAAATCAACGCCCGCGTCTTTTTATTCGGGACAAAACGGGTGTCTTCGTTTTCAATACCCGTGTTCCACTCCACATTGTTCATTCCGGATTTGCGCGAAGAGCTCGTTCCGATTTTATCCGCCGCCAGAACAACCTGCCGTCCGGGATTCGCCGCCTTTAACGCTTCCAGCTCGGCTCGCATTTCCGGCGTCATGAAGTAGCGGCGGCCGTGTTTGGGAATGTCTGTCCGCGTATGGCCGCCCTTGCTGTGTGAAAGAAAATCGGTTGAGGCCTCAATGGAATCCGGAATTTTGAAGACAACCGTTTCAATACGTTCGGGAATCGGCGGCCGGGCTGTGTACCATTCCGCCTTTGCCCATGAATGCAGTAATTCCGCCGCATACGGATTACCTTCTTTGTACAGGCGCACAACATCATCAAAAAAATTATAAATCAGGACACGTTCGGAAAGAGCCTTTACTGCCGCCGGCGCCATGCGTTCATCTTCCAGCAGGGAGATCAGCGCCGGAATATTGTACCCGCCTTTCATAAAGCCCAGATGCGCGACGGCATCTTCCGGCGTCAGGCTTTTCAGTGCCGTTTCCCCCGCTGCAACGCGGCGCAGGAAGGCGGCCTTGACTTTGGCCGCCGGTGACGTCCCCGGTTCGACACGATTCAGGAGAAGGGGAAGAAGTTCATCCTCTTTTTCGCCGGCCTCCAGCCGTTCGACAACCGCCGCCGCCTGCTTTTCGTTCAGCGGCAACGGAGGAAGCCCTTCTTCCTTGCGGGACAGAAGAGGTTCGTCCGGATGGTTCGGGTCGGCCTTGGGAACAGCCGTGTGGGAATCAAAGTAATCCTGCAAGATATCGGAAGCTGTCATGGATTTTTCCTTAAGGGGCGATTAAACCGTACAGGCGCGGCGAAGGCATCGAGAGCAGTTTGAAGCTGCCGTCTTCCCGCACAAAGTTTAAAAGCGTCTCGCCGTTTTTGTTATAGTCGCCGAAGCGGAAGGAAACGGCCTGACGCGAATATAAGACTGTCGCGGTATAAACCCCTGTCTGCTCATTTTCAACAACATTCAGAACGCCGGTCGAATATTCCAGCCCGGCAAAGGCCGCGAAATCGTTTTCAACCGCGATTTTCAGTTCGTCGCGTCCTTCAAACCGCGTGCTGACGTGGGACATGAAAACGTCCGGTTCCTTAAACTTACAGGCCTGATTCATCAGGGAAAGCACCGAAGCGATTTCCTCTTCGTTCCGGCGCTCCTGCAAAGCCGCGCACCCGGACAGAAAAAGAACTGCGGCAAAAAACAGGCGGTAAAATCGAATCTTCCTCATCCGTCCTCCGTTTTCGGCCGGGGAAAGGCACACGCCTCTTCCCGGCCGTCTGCGATTGTCCTTACAGGAAGGACTTCCGTTCAAACTTCGCTTCAAAAAACCGCTTGTAAACGCCGACAAGAACGCTTGAAACGAAACCGATTGTAATGATGTCGATCCACCGGTCTGCCGGAAGCGGCGCGGTTTTGAACATCGTATTGAAAACAGATGTGTACGTAAAAGCCATCTGCAGCAGAATCATCGACACAATTCCGATCCAGAACACCTTGTTCGTAAAGACGCCCATTGACCAGAATGTCCCCAGCAAAGAGCGGCAGTTAAACATGTAAAAGATCTGAATGAATACAATGACATTGACAACCGTCGTCTGCGCGACAGCCATTGATTCCCCGGAATCCAGCGCCCGGTTGAACATAAAGAAGCACGCCGCCATCATAATCGCCGAGACACAGACAATGCGGTACACGAAAGCACGCGGAACGATCGGCGCGCTCGGCTGACGCGGCGGGCGCACCATGATATTCGGTTCCTTGTTTTCCACGGCAAAGGCAAAGCCGAGGCAAACCGTCTGAGCCAGGTTAATCCACAGGATCTGCAGCGGTGAAACGGGAATGGCTGTCCCCGCAAAAATCGCCGCCAGAAGCACCAGAGATTCGCCCAGAGACACCGGAAGCGTCCAGATGATGAATTTCATCAGGTTATCGAACACGCACCGGCCTTCTTCGACCGCGGCTTCAATCGTCGCAAAATTGTCATCCATCAGAATGATGTCCGCGGCGTCCTTGGCCACGTCCGTTCCGCTCTTGCCCATGGCCACACCGATATTCGACTGTTTCAACGCCGGGGCGTCGTTCACGCCGTCGCCTGTCATGGCAACGATTTCATTTCGAACCTGCAGAGCGCGGACAAGCTTCAGTTTCTGTTCCGGAGTCACACGAGCGAAAACGGAAACGTCCTGTACGGTGTCCTCCATTTCGGCATCGGACAGGCGCGCGATTTCATTTCCGGTCAGCACCTTGGGCAGATCTGCGTCAAAGCCAAGACCGTCCAGGTTCATCTGGCGCGCAATCGCGGCGGCCGTCAGGGCATGGTCGCCCGTAATCATCTTAACCCGGACACCTGCGGACAGACAGGCCGCTACTGCGGCCGTCGCTTCTTTGCGCGGCGGATCAATCATCGCCTGAAGCCCCAGCAGGACAAGCCCGTGGCGGACGTCTTCATGTGCGATATCGAATGTTTCGGGCGGCATGTCCTTGCGGGCAAACGCCAGAACGCGCATCCCTCGCGCCGCCAGACGCGAGACTTCATCCAGAACAGCCGCCTCGTTCAAAGGCAGAATGTTTCCGTCCGCATCCTGCATGTGCTGACAGCGGCCCAGCAGAACTTCAACAGCTCCCTTCAGGTACACAACGCGCGTATGGTCATGTTTATGCAGGGTCGCCATATACTGATATTCGGATTCAAACGGAATCAGGGAAATACGGGGCCGGGCTTTGGCTTCCGCATCCTCGGACAATCCGTATTTCCGGGCCGAGACAATCAGGCCGCCCTCGGTCGGGTCGCCGTTGATCACCCAGCGACCTTCCTTCATCTCAAGGGAGGAATCGTTGCACAGCATTCCCGCACGCAGGCATTCCTCAATCCCGGCCGCGCCCGTTACTTTTCCGCCCTTGCCGTCTTCAATGGCTCCCGACGGATCATAGCCGGAACCGGTCACGGTAAATTCCTGACCGTTCATGAAAATCTTCTGCACGGTCATCTGGTTTTCGGTCAGGGTGCCGGTTTTGTC
>ENA-UOJC01001744-UOJC01001744.1-human-gut-metagenome-genome-assembly--contig:-C104-NODE-1744-length-27226-cov-21.239778_pt1 | contig 27226 bp, 26 predicted proteins | sample MGYA00242339_ERZ723886 | MGnify/ENA metagenome assembly ERZ723886 | reverse complement strand
ACCATGAACTTTGGTTCAAGCAGATCTGCTTCTTTATTCAGTTTTGAGGGTGCGAATCCCTTTTATATACAGCTTACCCAATAGGGTAGGCTGTTTTTTTTGTATGAATAATACATAAAAAATAAAACATTAAATTATTTGCGTAAAATGCACCATGAATGTGAAATATTATTTGTGGTGCATTTTTATTATTTTATATTATTGAAATCACATTAATTTTAATATTTAAGGCTGATTACTTACATAAATCATATTCAAGTACAAAGTTTACCAGAAAAAGCCCTTTTCATACCAGATATAACAAATTTAAAATAAAGTATGTTATAATCAACATCTAACTGAAAATAAAGTTAGATTATAAAAAAATAAATCATAAGAGAGGTAGAGGAATGAAAATGAAAAAGAAAAAAACATTATTGACATTATTGCTTTCAGCAACAATTGTAGCGAGTGCGGCGGCTTGTGGTACATCAACACCATCGGTTTCTGTATCGAACCAAGAAAACAGTGCAAACACACCAAGCACAGCAAGTGCTGTATCGCAATCTGCAGTAGAAAGTAGTAATACCACATTGAGCGAGGTTTCGCTTAACAAAAACGATGATTTTGATTTTGACGAGCTTTGTAAAAATATCGAAATCAACGGTAAAAAGTATACATTTCCATTTTCACTTGATGATTTAGGTGAAGGATATTCATTTAAAAATATTCAATATTCTAATATAGATGAAAGCAAGAATACATTTTATGTTTATATTGATGTTTATTATTATGATGATGTAATATTTGCTGTTAGTATTCGTGATATACCACAAGAATATTATAAAAATGAGCAAAAACTAAAATCTATACCATTTACTTGGTTAACGCAAGATAATTGGGGTAAACTTACAGGTATGGATGAAAATACTAAACCAATAACGATTTGTGGTATTAAAATTGGTGATACAGATAATGCTGTACTCAAAAAATTGGGTGAAGCACACGAAATCGTATATAACCAGTATAAAAAAGACAAATTAGGAAGTTATACATATTATAGGAATGGTAATAAAGATGAAGATTATGTTTCTTATGCATTTGATGAGAATAGATGTGTAAATCATATTTCTATTATGCATAAATAAAAATTTTAAAGAGATTGATTCTTATGAATAACTTAGTTGATAGTGCAATGACAAAATATGAGGATTTAAAAACTGATGAGGATAAGGCAGTGTACATAGCTGCTAATCAGTTGTATGATATGATAATTAGCAGTATCGAAGGTTTAGAAGTTGAATACATCGAAAGAGAATTATATTTATGGAAAACCTTTCTAACACACAATTACTTTTTTTAGATAATTTAATTTATTTAGATTTATCTAATTTATAAGAGAGGTAGAAGAATGAAAAGAGGAAAGAGGTTATTAGCCATACTACTGGTATTAATACTTTCTGTTAGTGCAACGGCGTGCAGTAAACCAATACAGCAGAGTGGAAACACATCGGAAACAACAAGCAGTAAAAAAATGACTCTTGAAGATGTAAAAAAAAGGGTTATAAACGAAGCAAGTGAATATTTAAAGAAAAATTATCCTGATGATAATTTCACATTTGTTTCGGCAGCATCGCCTAACTGGGCTGATAATTACTACAAAGTAGGTTTTAAAACTGAAAAGTATGATAATCAGGAGGTTATTGTTTATGGTAGCCCAAAAGATGAAGATGGCTTCACAATATATACTTATTCCGATGATTATTATAAATATTATATGAAGGATGATGCAGAAAAGTATTTTTATGATTTATCAAAAGAATATATTGGTGAAGATATAGTTGTTAAGGTAACTTTTGCAAAATCGATAGGTTTTACAAAATCGATAAAAAGAGAAAAAACTTTTTCTCAAAATTTAAAGGATGATTCTGTAACTATATCTTTATATATATTTAGTGAAAAAAAGCAGAATGAAATAAAAGACGATTTTGAATTACTTTTAAATTGTTTAATAAATAATAAAATATATATCAGCGTTTCCTATTTATGTATAGATCATTTATTTTATATTGAAAATAAAGATATAAATTATATTATTAATAATTTTGACAGATATAATATAGAAATGAATGATTATTCAACCTATAAAGGTATTATAAAAGAATATTAAAGGAGAAGTAGAGGAATGAAAAAAAGAAAAGGTTATTGGCTATACTATTGGCAGTAATACTTTCTGTTAGTGCAACGGCGTGCAGTAAACCAATACAGCAGAGTGGAAACACATCGGAAACAACAAGCAGTAAAAAAATGACTCTTGAAGATGTAAAAAAAAGGGTTATAAACGAAGCAAGTGAATATTTAAAGAAAAATTATCCTGATGATAATTTCACATTTGTTTCGATTGGCTCAACTAACTGGGCTTATAATTACTACAGATTAAGTTTTAAATCTGAAAAATATGATAATCAACAATTTATGGTTTATGGTAGTTTGAATGATGAAAGTGAGGTAACACCATATACTTACTCTGATGATTACTATCAATACTATATGAAAGATGATGCGGAAGAGTATTTTTCTTTAAAATTGAAAAAATATTTAGAAAATGAATTTGTAATTAAGGTGAGATTTAAGGATGGAATTGGTTTTACAAAAGCTGTAAATAATAATCAGACATGTGCTGAAAATATTGAAAATGATAATTTTAGATGTTTAGTATATATTTTTTCCGATCAAGAATTTAAAAATGTTGATAATCAAATTGAAAAGTTTGTAAAAGAAATAGCGGATAATAAAATTACTATAAGGCTGTACTATATCTATACTAAACGGTTAACAACAGTATCTAAATATACTACTAACAAAATCTTTGATGAGATTAAATATTATAGTCTTGATGGAGATATAACATTTAAATATTCTACATACGATGGTGTTGTAAATAAATCTTAAATTTATAGAAGAAAAGGAGAATTTTTATGTCGGAAATTACAAATACACAATTACTTTTTTTAGATAATTTAATTTATTTAGATTTATCTAATTTATAAGAGAGGTAGAAGAATGAAAAGAGGAAAGAGGTTATTAGCCATACTACTGGTATTAATACTTTCTGTTAGTGCAACGGCGTGCAGTAAACCAATACAGCAGAGTGGAAACACATCGGAAACAACAAGCAGTAAAAAAATGACTCTTGAAGATGTAAAAAAAAGGGTTATAAACGAAGCAAGTGAATATTTAAAGAAAAATTATCCTGATGATAATTTCACATTTGTTTCGATTGGATCAACTAACTGGGCTTATAATTACTACAGATTAAGTTTTAAATCCGAGAATTATAATAATCAACAAGTTATGGTTTATTGTAGTTTGAGTGATAAAAAAGATGAAGATGGCTTCACAATATATACTTATTCCGACGATTATTATAAATATTATATGAAGGATGATGCGGAAGAGTATTTTTCTTTAAAATTGAAAAAATATTTAGAAAATGAATTTGTAATTAAGGTAGATTTTTTTGATGGTATTGGTTTTACAAAGGCAGTAAACAACAACCAAACATGTGCTGAAAATATTGAAAATGATAATTTCAGATGTTTAGTGTATATTTTTTCCAATAAAGAATTTAAAAATGTTGGTAATCAAATTGAAAAATTCACAAAAGAAATAGCAGATAATAATATTACTATAACTCTCTATTATATATATACTAAGCAGTTAACAACGGTATCTAAGTATACCACTAATAAAATCTTTGATGAAATTGAGTCTTATAGTCTTGATGGAAATATAACTCCGATGTATTCAACATACGATGGTGTTGTAAATAAATATTAAAAAAGAATGGAGAATTTTTATGTCGGAAATTACAAATACACATTACTTTTTTTAGATAATTTAATTTACTTAGACTTATTGAAATTTAAAAATCGAACATTAAATGATACTCTTAAAACTATTATTAAGGATATTGATGACTATGTTAATGGTGAATTCCTACCCGCAAGCATGACGAAAAGCCAGTGGGTAGAATTATTGGAATCTTTTTTAAATAATAAAGAAAATGAAGCCTTTTTAAATGATTATACAATACAAAATTACGAAACTAATGACTCAGATAAAAATGGTCTTCGAGCTTGTTGTTTTGTAAAGGAAAATAATGAAGAAATCGAAGATGTTGTTGCAGTATTTCGTGGAACTGCAGGTATTAATGAATGGAAAGATGATTTAATGATGGCGAATGCTGTTTCATCAGAAATAATGGACGATGCGGCAATTTACATAAAAAATCTTCCCAAAGAATATGGAAATAATATTACAGTAACAGGTCATTCTAATCTGATTCGACTTTAAACGCTATTTTAGAGATTATTTCAGAGTGTGTGGTTGTTCCGACTTTTCTAAGTGAATCTAATAAACTTTGTAGTTTATATATAAATTAAAACTTACACAAAAATCATATATCAAGTACAAAGTTTACCAGAAAAAGCCTTTTTTATACCAGATATAACAAATTTAAAATAAATTATGTTATAATTAACATCTAACTGAAAATATGAGGTTAGTGTATAAAAATTCATTATAAGAGAGGTAGAAGAATGAAAAGAGGAAAGAGGTTATTAGCCATACTACTGGTATTAATACTTTCTGTTAGTGCAACGGCGTGCAGTAAACCAATACAGCAGAGTGGAAACACATCGGAAACAACAAGCAGTAAAAAAATGACTCTTGAAGATGTAAAAAAAAGGGTTATAAACGAAGCAAGTGAATATTTAAAGAAAAATTATCCTGATGATAATTTCACATTTGTTTCGATTGGCTCAACTAACTGGGCTTATAATTACTACAGATTAAGTTTTAAATCTGAAAAATATGATAATCAACAATTTATGGTTTATGGTAGTTTGAATGATGAAAGTGAGGTAACACCATATACTTACTCTGATGATTACTATCAATACTATATGAAAGATGATGCGGAAGAGTATTTTTCTTTAAAATTAAAAAAATATTTAGAAAATGAATTTGTAATTAAAGTGACATTTACGACTGGAATTGGTGGTGCAAAGGCGGTAAATAATAATCAAACATTTGCTGAAAATATTGAAAATGATAATTTTTTATGTTGGGTATATATTTTTTCAAATCAAGAATTCGAGAATGTTGATAGTCAAATTGAAAAATTTGCAAAAGAAATAGCTGATAATAACATTACTGTAACTCTGTATTACATATATACCAAGCAGTTAACAACGGTATCTAAGTATACCACTAATAAAATCTTTGATGAAATTGAGTCTTATAGTCTTGATGGAAATATAGGAGCTAAATATTATACGCATGATGGTACTATTAAGAAATATTAAAATTATAAAATGAATGGAGATTTTTTATGTCAGAAATTACAAATACGCAATTACTTTTTTTAGATAATTTAATATATTTAGATTTATATAAACATGAAAATGAAGCACTAAAAGATACTATTGAAAAAATTATTGATAATATTGATAAATATATTCCTGACGAAAACAACCCACCCGCAAGTATGACAAAAAGCCAGTGGGTAGAATTATTAAAATCTTTTTTAAACAACAAAGAAAATGAAGCCTTTTTAAATGATTATACAATACAAAATTACGAAACTAATGATTCTGATGAAAATGGTTTGCGTGCTTGTTGTTTTGTAAAAGAAAGCAACGGAAATATTGAAGATGTTGTTGCAGTATTTCGTGGAACTTCAGGCGTTAATGAGTGGAAAGATGATTTAATGATGGCGAATGCTGTTTCATCAGAAATAATGGATGATGCGGCAATTTATATAAAAAATCTTCCCGAAGAATATGGCAATAATATTACAGTAACAGGTCATTCTAAAGGTGGTAATAAGGCACAATATGTTACGATTGTTACAGATAGAATAGGAAGATGTGTATCCTTCGATGGACAGGGTTTTTCAAAAGAATTTCTTGAATTTTATTCCGCAAGAATAGAAGAGAGGAAATCAATAATAACATCTATTTCGGCAGAACATGATTTTGTTAATTCTTTGCTATTTCCTATAGCTGGAGACATAAAGTATATAAAAGCTGATTTTGATAAGGAGTTTGGTTTAAACCATTGCCCTAATAAAGTCTTTAATTCAAATGGAGAGCTTAATGAAGAGGTCGAACAGCCAGCTTTTCTTTCAAGGTTAATTTCTTATTTAACAAAATATTCATCAGCAACAGTATCTGATTCTACTTTAAATGCTATTTTAGAGATTATTTCAGAGTGTGTGGTTGTTCCGACTTTTGCTATGTGAATCTAATAAACTTTGTAGTTTATATATAAATTAAAACTTACACAAAAATCATATATCAAGTACAAAGTTTACCAGAAAAAGCCCTTTTCATACCAGATATAACAAATTTAAAATAAAGTATGTTATAATCAACATCTAACTGAAAATAAAGTTAGATTATAAAAAAATAAATCATAAGAGAGGTAGAGGAATGAAAATGAAAAAGAAAAAAACATTATTGACATTATTGCTTTCAGCAACAATTGTAGCGAGTGCGGCGGCTTGTGGTACATCAACACCATCGGTTTCTGTATCGAACCAAGAAAACAGTGCAAACACACCAAGCACAGCAAGTGCTGTATCGCAATCTGCAGTAGAAAGTAGTAATACCACATTGAGCGAGGTTTCGCTTAACAAAAACGATGATTTTGATTTTGACGAGCTTTGTAAAAATATCGAAATCAATGGTAAAAAGTACACATTTCCATTTTCACTTAATGATTTAGGGGAGGGATATACTTTTGATAATATTAGATATTTAAAAACTGATAATGAAAAAGAAACCTATAAGGCATATGCAGACATTCTGTATAACAGCAAAAAACTTTTAGATTGCAGTATTGATAATTTATCAAAAGAATATTACAAAAAGGATAATGAAATTAAATCGCTTCCAATAACTTTTATAAGTCAAGATTGTTTTAAATTGAATGGGATGCAGGAGAACACAAATTATATCAAAATATCCGATTTAAAAATCGGTGATACGAGTGAGGATGTTAAAAACAAATTAGGTGAACCTCATGAAATAATATATAGTAAAAGAAAAAAGGGAACTTTAGGTAGTTATACATATTATAAAGATAATATGTATGGCGAAAGTAATGTATGTTATGCATTTGATGAAAATGGCTGTATTGATTATCTTGGAATAATAATGTAATCTAAAAATAATTTATAAAGGAGAGGTTAAAAATGGCTTTATTATCACCTGAATTTGGAGATTTAATCAAATATGAGGATTTAAAAACTGATGGAGATAGGGCGGTGTATATAGTTGCTAATCAGTTGTATGATATGATAGTTAGCAATATCGAAGGTTTAGAAATTGAATACATAGAAAGAGAATTAGCTCTTACAGTTCAAGAAGATGTTATGACCAGGGAATACTACAATGCTGTAAAAAATGGATTTGATTCAGGTGATTTAAAAACACTTGATAATTTTATATCAAATAAAATTTCTAATATTTATAACGGCTTTAGTATAGCAAAATCAATATATGACGGTTTACCAACTTTAATTGAAGCATTTGCAGATTATGATGAATTGTCTTCTGAACAGAAAGCAGATAGAGCTGGAAGGATTCTGTCAGATACATTTGGGATTATAGATTCGGTAAGTGGTGCTTTTAACGAATCATTGATTTCTCAATATATTTCTGTGGTTTTCGGTATGGGAAAAATGTGCTTGGATTTGGGCTTGCTTATGATTCAGGAACACAACAAAAAATTAGAAGAAGTTATCAATGCTTGCATGGCTGTTATACCTAAAAACAAAAATGATGATAGAAGCAGCTTTTGCAATTCGATAAGTAATATATCTCATTATCTCATATCATATAATTCAGATATTGAATATATTCAAAGATATTATGACAGTATTAGCAGTTATATTGATGTAGCTGATATAGGTCAGAAAATAAAAAATGAAATGTCATCTATAACGGATAATATTTCAGAACTTATTAAACAACTGAACTCAAGTTTAGAAGGTATAACATTAACAAAAGAAGAACAAGATAAAATTGATGGATTATATTATACAATAAAAGAAGCAGAAGATTATAGTGCTAAAATGGGTTTAGATTCTATCCCTATTGGCTCCATTAGCTCTGGCGGTGTAAAAAAATCTGCCGATGAAGCAGATAAAAGCATAACAACTGCTGAGAATATTGTATATGACCCACTGGTAATAGACCTTGGTAAATCAGGCTTCGAGCTTACCGGTATAGAAGACGGCGTACATTTCGATATGGATTTAAACGGTCTTGCTGAAAAAACAGGTTGGATAACAGGTGATGACGCTTTTCTTGCATTGGACTTAAATGGAGATGGTAAGATTAACAATAGCAGAGAACTTTTTGGTGATAGAACCCTTCTTTCAGATGGTACATATGCAAAATCTGGTTTTGAGGCACTGGCACAATATGATTATAATCTTGATGGACTGATTGATGCTCATGATGAGATATATAATAGACTTCTTATTTGGCAGGATAAAAATAAAGATGGTATTTCAACCCCTGATGAGCTTATGACATTGAAAGAGGCAGGAATTACTTCAATAAACCTAAACTATACAGAAAAAAATTCTGATAATGAAATTAATGATTCGGTTCTTGCAAATATTTCGAGTGTTACTTTTGAAGATGGAACTGAAACAACTGTGGGGGAATTTAAATTTTCTTCAGACCGTATTGATACTAAGGATAACATTGAATTTAAGATAAGCGATGATATTCTTGCTCTGCCAAATGTGCGTTCAGTCGGAAGTGTTCATTCTCTGCATTATGCTATGGCTATGGATTCAACAGGTAAGCTTACAACCCTTGTTAAGAAATTTTTAAAATCTAAAAATTTAGACGAACGAGTTTCACTTATAGATGATATACTTTATAATCTTTGTGGAGTATCAGAGCTTGACCCTACAAGTAGAGGTCAATATATTGATGCAAGACAGCTTAATGTTATTGAAAAGATGATAGATAGGAACTTTTCAGGTCAATTTGGTGCAAATCCAAACCAACTTGCAGGTCCTATACTTCAAAAAACATATAAAAATCTTGCATCATCATATTATTCTGAAATGATTTATGGCGAGATTAAAAATTATTTAGAATTTATATCTATAGAAAATCTTCCTGATGGTAAAAAGCATTATGATTTGAGTTTGTTTAATTCATATGTATATTTCAAACTTAAAAGTGGTTCTGCCTCTGTTGTAACTCTTGCTGATTTAGGACGAGTTCTTCTTGTTGAAGATAAAAATATGTTTATAGATTTTAAATCATATATATCTTCTTTAAATATGCAATATGCTCAAACTATAGAAAAATATTGTGGTGGTATAGTTGGTACAAATTCAAATGATAGTCTCTCTCTTTCTACTGAAGGAGTTTTGGTTGGTGGCGCAGGAAAAGATACATTAAATGGTTCTTCTGAAGATGATATGCTTATTGGTGGCTTAGGAGATGATAGCTTATCTGGAAATGGCGGCAACGATATATTAGATGGTGGAGCAGGAAACGATTATCTCGGTGGTGGAAGTGGAGATGATACATATATCTTTGGCAAGGGTTATGGTGTGGATACTGTCTATGATAACAGCGGCTTGAATGTAATTAAATTTACGGACAATGTAAATCCAAACGAGCTTTCCTTAAAAAAGAATGGCCGGAATCTTGAGATAAGCATAAATGGAACAGAAGATAAGCTGATTATTCAGGATTATTTTTATAATAATGATTGTACTAATTTAAAATATACTTTTGCTGATGGAACAAAATGGGTAAAAGATGATATTACAGCTATATTAAAAGTAGTTCGTGGCACTGATGCAAACGATAATCTTGGAACAGTATATGAAAGTTCAGAGTTATATGGATATGGTGGTAATGACACTATCAATGGTTCAAGTGGCAAAGATATATTAGATGGTGGAGCAGGAAACGATTATCTCCGTGGTGGAAGTGGAGATGATACATATATCTTTGGCAAGGGTTATGGTATAGATACAATCTATGATAACAGTGGATTGAATGTAATCAAGTTCACAGATAATGTAAATCCCAAAGACCTATCTTTGAAAAAGAATAGCTATAACCTTGAGATAAGCATAAATGGAACAGAAGATAAATTGATTATTCAGAATTACTTCTATAGAGATGATTATTCTAATTTCAAATATGTCTTTGCTGATGGAACAGTTGCAAAAATTAATAAATCTAATTTTTCGTTTGATAGTTTGGAAATAGATAATAACTATACATTTTCTTCTGGAGATGGTATTGTTAATATTTCTGATTCTGCTGGAAATGATACCTTGCAGATAAATACTGATATCTTGAATCTTGTATTTTCAAGAAATGAGGATAATCTTGATATAATTATGAATGAAACTAATGATGTATTTACAATAAATGATTGGTTTAAGGGCGAAAATAATCAAATAGAAAATATCATTAGTAATGATGGATATGCACTTAGAAATAACCAAGTTCAACTCCTTATTGAAAATATGTCAGTTTATACATCAGAAAATAATATTTCTTGGAGTGAATCTATAGAGAAAGATTCTATAGGAACAAGAAATGTATTAGAACAGATATGGGTTAAAGCAAATTAATAATATTTGAGATTAGACCAAATATAAGGTGTATTTTAGCTCTTTATATTTGGTCTTTATTTTTAGTAGAGAGGAAAATTATTATATAATGAATGATAAATTAGATAGTGGATTAGGTTGTTTAATAATATTGATGAGATTTTTGAATTTAAAGATTTCTCAACAAGAGATAGAACACATAATGCTTAATCAAAAATCTCAATTAAATGACCTTGATATTCTAAGTATAGCTAAGTCATTTAAATTAAAAGCAAAACTTCGCAAAATGAGCATAGAAGATTTAGCAAAATTAAAAGTACCTGTAATGGTTAAGGATAAAAATGATAATTATTTTATTGTTGCAAAAATTTTAAATGATAAAGTTATGATTTTATATCCTGATAAACAAAATCCTGAAATGATGGATTTGAATATATTCAAAGAATTTTGGAGTGGAACAACCATATTACTGAAAAAAAGAGAATTTATAGATTCTGAAACAAAATTTGGCTTTAAATGGTTTATTCCAACAATCCTTAAGTTTAAAAAGCAATTTATTCAAGTGTTTATTGCAGTTTTTACAATACAAATTTTAGGAATTCTTACTCCGATAATGACACAAGTTGTTATTGACAAAGTCTTAGTCAATAATAGTATGTCTACATTGTGGTCTATTGCTATTGGAATTATAATAGTTTATATTTATGAATTGGTACTTGGAATAGCAAAAAATTATGTTTTTACTCATACAACAAATAGAATTGATGTAATTCTAAATTATAAGTTATTTAAACATTTGTTTGCACTTCCTTTAAAATACTTTGAATCCAGGCGTGTGGGTGAAACAGTGGCAAGAGTTAGAGAATTAGATAATATTAGAAATTTTTTAACAGGTACACCATTATCTTCAATAATAGATTTTCTTTTTATTATTGTATATATAGTTATCCTTTTTATATATAATGTATCTCTTGCACTTATTGTAGTAGCTTCGATTCCTGTTTTTGCAATTCTTTCTGCAATTATTACACCAATATTTAAAAAAAGATTAGATGAAAAATTTAATGCAGGTGCTGAATCTCAATCATTCTTAGTTGAATCTATTAATGGTGTTCAAACCGTTAAATCTTTTGCATTAGAAGAAAATTTTGAAAAAAGGTGGGGAGATATACAATCAGAATATGTTAAGGCAGGATATAGAGCATCTATGGTTTCTGCTAATTCTAATAGTATAGCTCAGTTTATACAAAAAATGTTTGAGTTACTTATTCTTGTTTTCGGGGCTGTAGCTGTGATGAATGGAGCATTAACTGTTGGTGCATTGGTAGCATTTAGAATGCTTTCGGGAAGAGTAACCGGACCTGTTCTAAGATTGGTTCAGCTTTGGCAGGAATATCAGCAAGCCTCAATGTCTGTAAAGCGTATAGGTGATATATTTAATTCTCCTACAGAACCAATTTCTAATACCAATCTTTCTAATCTTCCATCAATTAAGGGAAAAATATCATTCGATAAAGTAAGATTCAGATATAAGATAGATAATCCGGAAGTTATAAAAGGAATTACATTTGATATAGCTGAGGGAAGTATAATAGGTATAGTTGGTCGAAGTGGGTCAGGAAAAAGTACCATTTCTAAGTTAATACAAAGATTGTATATTCCAGAAAGTGGAAAAATCAGTATAGATAATATTGATATTTCATTGGTAAATCCGTTGTGGTTGAGAACACAGATAGGTGTAGTATTGCAGGAAAATTATATGTTTTCTGGAACTGTAAGTGAAAATATTGCTATACATATGCCGTCAGCTTCAGCGGAACAAATTATACAAGCAGCTATAACAGCGGGTGCACATGAATTTATTACAGAACTTCCTAATGGATATGATACTGTAATTGGAGAAAAAGGCATAGGATTATCAGGTGGTCAAAAACAAAGGATTGCTATTGCCAGAGCTATTATAGCTAATCCTCGTATTTTGATTTTTGATGAGGCAACTTCTGCACTTGATTATGAATCCGAAAGTATTATCCAAAAAAATTTAAAAGATATTTGTAAAGGAAGAACAGTTTTAATTATTGCACATAGGCTTTCAACCTTGAAAATTGCTCAAAAAATTATGGTTATAGATAAAGGCGAATTGGTTGAGTATGATACACATGAAAATTTACTTGCAAAAGATGGTTTATATTCATATTTATATCATAAACAACAGATGGGAGAATAGTAAATGAAAGATAAAATCTCGGATTATATTTTAAAATATAGCCAACATAAAAACAGTGAGTTAAAATATGATTTTATGCCTAATATTCTTGAAATAATTGAACGACCCGCACATAAAGCCGGTAAGATTATTATATACTCAATCTTTTCATTGCTTATTGTTACAATTATTTGGTCTTGCATAGCGAAAACAGATGTTGTTGTTACTGCAAAAGGTCAGGTGATTCCAGAAGGAAACATAGTAATAGTTAAATCTTATCTTTCTGGAAATATTAAAAAGATATATGTAAAAAATGGTCAAAGTGTGAAAAAGGGAGATATTTTGATTGAGCTTGATACTGAATCTGAAACAGATATTACTTTTATAAAAGAGCAAATAAGTGTCATTGAAGCTGAAATAGATGTTTATTCAAAACTAATTGATAAAATAGATATATCCAATATTTCTTTAAAAAATTATAATGAAAATTGTAAAAGTAATCTCGAAATTATTATAGAAAAAGAAAATAGTTATTCTTTATCTAAAAAATCACTTGAATTGTCAAAAGAATCCGCTAAATTGGAATATGATAACGCAGTGGCAACAAAGGAAAGTTATAAAAATAGTGCAGAACTTCTTAAAGCCCAAGAACAGATAGTACAACAGAAAAAACTTCAATTAGAAAATGCTGAATTAAAAATCCAGAATCTGGATATAGAGCATAAACAAGAAATAAATAATATTTATTCTGAAAAAAAGAGTGAATTATCAAATTTAAATACAAAGCTTAAACAATATCAGAAATCAGAAAAATATACCCATATTACCGCACCAGCCGATGGTTATATAAGTAATTTAGCTGTAAATTCTATAGGGGATATAGTTAATTCATATCAAGAATTGATGTCGATTGTTCCAAATGATGTACCATTACAAATGGAATGTTATATACAAAATAAAGATATAGCAGATATAAATATTGGTGATACAGTTCAAATAAAACTTGATGCATATTCATATTCTGATTATGGAACTGTATCTGGAAAGATTATATATATAAGTCCAAATTCAGATGTTGTAGATAACATAGGTAATGTATATCGTGTTATAACTGACATAGAAAATGATAATAAGAATATAAAAATTATTTCTGGATTATCTGGTAATTTAGAAATTAAAACTGGGCAGAGAAGTATTATTTCATATTTTTTAGAGCCTATTTTGAATGGATTTAATGGAAGTTTAAAGGAAAAATAGGATTGTAATTGCACAAGTCCATAAAAAGTGGATAATGAAAAAACGACCGCCTATGGTAGAATTAAAGAAGCTACCATAGGCAGTTTTGTTATGCCAAGAGAATATCAACTTTTACAACAACTATCGTATTTAATTAAAAACAAAACTGACTTCGTTTGAAAAACGAAATCAGTTTGTTGCTTAAAATTCAATTTTTTACATTATGTGATCTTATACAATCTGAGATAGTGTATTTGAGGTGTTACGGGCCATTTTTTAAGTAATAGTAGACAAAACTCAATATTTCAATTATTACCAGAAAGTTAGAATTCTCGGATAATCTGAAGATTCTAACTTTGAGTGCATATATTTGTATAAAATCATATTTTGATAAGGTGTTGAACTGGTAAAAATTAAAATATATTCTTTTGATATTTGTCTTCTGAATTATCAATAATAATAGGGCAAAGAAATATCAAACTGTATTTTTGGTTTGTGGTTCAATAAATTCGGCAGTATTTACTGGAGAATTATCTATAGTAATAGCACCATCAGATATTTCCGTTTTTAAACAATTTTCTGAAGAAATAACATTTTTAACGATATAGTTTGTGAGTTTATAGACCACAAAGCCAAAGCTAAAAGTACCTGCTGTGATTATAGAACCTTTAATCATTCCACTTTGTTTTCCTGCTTCATAAAGATTTTGGATACCTTTTCCCATGTTTCCATCACCAAATAAACTGAGATTACGAGTTATTTCAGCTGCAGAATTTCCCACACTATTAAGGAGATTATTAAGAGCTGAATTATTTGCGTTTTTCATACATTTTCCTCCGTTCTCATATACTGTTCTTGTAATTTTATATTTACCACATATGTGGTAATCTAACATTGACAATCATCATTATATGAATGCTGATTTACCTACCGAATCTAAGTTTTTATGGAATCTAAGAAAAAAGTCACAAAACAAATATTTTTATATAGAAATATTCAGACTTGAAATTGTATCAAGCCTGAATATCAATTTGGTTGCGGGAGTCATTTTAAATGGCTTAAACAGTGGCTTGCAGCGGCTTGACTGCGATTTTGAATGCGATTTGCCCTGTTTATGCAACCTTTACGGTTTTTGTTTCGGATTTTCCCAATCCGATATTGTTCAGTTTCATATACTTGTCAACAGCGTTCAGGTGAGCGGCTTCAAATTTTTCAAAAACATCACAATACACGTTCATCGTAACAGAGATGTCCTTGTGACCGAGTATTTTCTGCAAGACCTTCGGCGGTACGCCGCTTTCGATGCAGCGCGTGGCAAAGGTATGACGGAGTGAGTGGAAGGTCAGCTTTCCTTGCAGCGATTTGTCTTGAATATCGTATTGCTTCAAGGTGTTCCAAAAATAATAGTTGACCTGCTGTGTAGTGACCGGCTTGTTGTTGCTTGAAACAAACAATGAGCCGCCGGTTCTCTCACCGATACACTCCTTCAAAAAAGCTGCCAGATCGTTGTTAATCAAAACCTTGCGCATACCGGCTTCTGTTTTCGTTTCGTTGACGATAACCGAATTGTCGCCGCCGCGTGATGTGGTCTTGTTCACGATGATACAGTTGTTTTGAAAATCAATGTCCTCGATATTTAGCGCACAAATCTCTCCGCCGCGCATTCCGGTGAACATAGAAACCAGCATTATCTCGGAGTAATTGATGTCGTTGTTATTCAGCACATCAAGCAACCGTGCCTGCTCCTCTACCGTTAACGCTCTGACCTTGTCCGTTTTCTTGCGGGATTTCGGGACACGCAAATCCTCCAGCGGACTTTTGCTGATGATTCCCTTTTTCATTGCCTTTTTGAAAACAGCGCCGAGCAGCTGATACAGCTTGTTGAGCGTTGACTGCGCATAATCGAGGTTATCCTTGAAGTATGCGATAATGTCATCCTCCGTGATTTTGCGAAGCTGTTTATCGGACAAAGAGCTGAGCATTTTCAGCGTTTCTAGCTTGCGCTTGTAGGTGGATTGTCTGATTTCGTTCAGAGCAACCTGCTCCTCTATCATTTTTTCAGCCAGTTCATAAAAGGTCGTTTTATCAACCTTCTTAAACGCACCGGCTTTAGCCTGAATTTGAAGCTCACGAATTTTGTCCTTTACAATTCGCTCGGTCTTACCGTAAACGCTCTTGCGGATTTTTTCGCCGTCGATTTCAAGATAAACCTGTCCGGCGTAACAGTTTCGGCTTTTTACAAAGTAAATAGAGCCGTCACCGTAATCCATTTTTACTTTTCTTTTCGGCTTTTTGCCTTTAGTGTTCATTATATCCGTCCTTTCGGAACCTAAAGACGCCGAATCGTTTCCGATAGTAACATCATACATCAGAAACGATTCAGAATCAATAGTTTTTTACTTTAAATCGTTAAACTCTTCTTTTTTTACTCCATTCAACAAATGCCTGTTCGCTGACCTTGTAGTTTTTGCCTACTCGGATAAGCGGAAAATCCGCACGCATCATAATCTGACGTGCCGTAGGCATACTGCAATCCAGCGCCTGTGCTACTTGCTTTGTATTCATAAATTTGATTTCTTCCACTGCATATACCCTCCCTTCAAGCGCCGTACAAGGCGGCAGTATCCAAAGTATCAATAGAGTTGTAGAGAGCCGTCAGCAGATAGGCTCTCATATTTTTTATTTCGGTTGTGTTCTTTTCGAGTGATCCGATAACGTATTCAATATGTTCGGCAGTCAGTTGCTTGAGCCGCCACCGAACCTTGTCTGTCGGAATGTTGATTTGATTTATCCTGAGAGTTTCGGCGGTGGATGTCACCGTATCGGCAAGCAGACTGACGATTTCATCCAACACACTGCCGTAGCCGCGTTCTGCCAAAACATCATATTCAATTTGATTGCGAATATCCTCTGTCGCATCCCCGTAGCTGATAGATGGATAGATTTTATTCAAGTCTTTTTGATAATAATCATTCTTGATAGTATGCGTTTTTCCCATTTCCGCAAATGTGATTTTTGCATTTGCAGAATCTATATTTTCGCATTGGTCGTGTGCGTTTTTCGCATAGGTTGCGGTACTTTCCGCAAGAGGATTCACATATATCAAATTTGCCTTGCCGAGTCCCTGTCGTTTGCGGGAGATAAGATTTTGATTTTCAAGCTGTGTATACACGCTTTCCGCTTTGTTGTTGCAGCAGTTGAGCAGCCGCATAACAGTGCTGATGGGACACACTACATAATACCTTCCGTTTTCGTCCCGAAATTTCTCTCCGTTTCTGACCGACAACTCATACAAGCTGATCAAATACGAATACAGCACGATTGCCGAATCAGACAGCTTGCTCCGCAACGGCTCTGTGATCAATACTCTCGGCAGTTTTAGAAACGCTTTATCGCTCATCAAAATCCATCTCCTCTCGTTTTAAATTTATCGTTCATATCCTCTGCTCTTGTTCTTCGCCCTTGTCTTTTGCTCGTCGTTAAGGACAGTCTCCAAGCCTTGCTCCATCACCTTAGACCGCTCTGCGATATGCTCGCACAGCTTCAGCTCGTGACGGAGCTTTCTCAAATTAATTGTAATATGCATTATTTTATCTTTGGTTTCTTTTATTTCATCAGCGCTGATTTTACGGCGTGCGTATTTCCGCAAATCAGCCCTTTCATCGGTAAATGTCTGAATTTTATCCTCCAGCTTATGCTTGTACGCAAATAACGCAACGTCGGTTGATATCTTCTCCCTGCTCATCAGCCTGACTTCCTCGCTTAACCGGTCAAGATAAGCAAGCTCCTCCTTGAATATCCAATGCAGCTTTGCAGGATCAGTGCGGCGATAGCTGTGTATCACGCCAAGCCTGAACGCATAATACAGATATATTCGGTATATTCCGCTTGTCCTTTGAAGTATCCTATCGCCGCAAGTAGGCAGCTTGTATTGCTTTGGTCGGTAATGCCTGTAATCAATATGCGGCGGTCGATCGTAGCGGTTGTTCACCAATCTGTGGCGGATACCTTCGGGCGTGTAATCAGCGCTGAGTTTTACAAGACGTATCGGCTTTTTACAGCCCTTCGGCGTGATTGTCCAATATTTCCGCCTGTCGTTCATAGTAAGCTTATAACCGAGTTTAGCGAGCGTATATCGTAAATCTGCCGTGTTGGTGCATTGCAACAGCGCTTTTTTCATCGCTTCACGGGCGAGTAAGTATCTTGTCGGTTCACCCTTCTTTTCACGATTGTAGTGATAAGACGAGCTTCTTCCTCTGACCGGCTTCGGGTTATAATACAAGCCGTATTTCTCGCATAATCTGTCCGCTGTCTGTTTGAATTTGAACCACGCTTTTTCTTCTCCCCAAAGTTTTTTGCCGTCAACAAATGAAACGGAGTTGATTACAAAATGGCAATGCGAATGTTCGGTGTCTGTGTGAACGGTAACCAATATCTGAAACCGTTTGCCCCAGACCTCTTGTGCAAATTCTGTGCCGATTTTCATTGTTAGCTCCGGTGTGATATTCTGTTCCTTAAAGCTGAGATAACCGTGATAGGCTTCTATGCCGTCTGCCTTGGCGTAGGAGCGCTTAACTGCCGTAAACTCTTCATAGGCTGTTTCAGGTTCGCAGTTGATACCGCTGATGTAGAGCTTGTTGTTTGTTTTTTTCGGATTGGCTGCGTATTGAAGTACCCTGCTCAAACCGCCTTCGTTTATCGACCATAATTTACTGACTGCCATATTTACCTTCCGTCCGGAGAGATGAAGCGGCGAACGATATCCGCACGAAACGCTCTCCATTCCTTGACCTCTTTATGCAGCATAGGCGCATCGATAAATCCGAGCGCATTTGCTTTTGCTGCAAGCTGATGAACATTGTTTCCGATGGCAGAAAGTTGGCGGAGCGCTTCAAATAATTCCTTGCCCGGTTTTTCCTTCGGCTCATATCCCCGTATGAGCGATCGGACAAGTCCTGATTGAGAAACGCCTGCCTTTTTCGCTTTTCTTTTTAGCTCACGTTCTTCCATCTCATTCAGCCAAATCCTTTTCGCTATTTTGCGTTTGCGGTTTGGCTTTTTTGTATCTGTCATATATATACCTTCCTTCTCAAAATAGGGTTTCAGGGGAACAAATCCCCTGACGAGCCTACCGTCCGCCCTTTGTGGGGGTACAGACGGTCTGCTCGATAAGATAGTGCATTAGGGTATTGTAACCGCCAAAGCACCTTGAATCATCAACAAATGACGTGCTGTCAAAAATGCTGTCACATTTTGATTGAAAACAGCGGTGACAGCATATTTCATACAATTTGCTGTCAGCAAAACAGCTCTAAATCGTCAAGCACGCTTGCGGCGTTAGCAGCTTCTTCGTCCTCGGTCATTTCCGATTTATCCTCTGAATCGGGATTTGCAACTGCAAAGCCTTGAAGTTCTTCACGAATCATCTTGCGCAGTTTTTCAATAATAGCTTCCTCCTGCTGTTCCTGCTCTGAGCGCTTCATATAATCTCCGATAAGGTCTATGATAAATCTGTTTTTGGATTTATCTGTGTGCTTACTCAAATCCCTCATAAAAGCGCCGACCTCAGCTTCGTATTCATCGGTTTCCCTGAATCGAATCGTCAGCGTGTACGGCTTCATAATCCGATCCCTGCCAAAAGCTGAACATTGGCAAGATATTCATAGCCTTTGGCAGCGGCGCAAATATCTTCTTCAAAGGTGATTCTCTTTGAATTGACCTTGCCGAAATTCTTGATCAGGCAACCGCCGCCACCGGTTACCCAAAGCCGCATTGTGTTTTCATCATAGCCGTGTTCTCTGAGTCTGCGGAATATCCCGTTGACATACTCCGCAGCAACGGCTTTTACAATAGCGAGGTCTGATTTTGGAATATCAGCCTTGCCTGTTCGCAGCACTTCTTCGATGATATGGTCATTCAGCTCCCGCTGCGTTTGCTGCATAAAGGCTTCACGGACAGCGAGTGTGCATTGGTAAGTTCCGAATTTTTCGGTAAACATCTTGCTGGACTTCGGCTTGCCGTTGACCATATACAATATGTTCATTGTGCCGTTGCCGATGTCTGCGATGACGTTTACTCCCGTCAGCTTGGAAGCGTAGGGAGCAATAGCGGCATAACCCTGCGGATAAATGCTCACGCCTTCAATGTGAAGGTGGTATTCCTGCTTATGGAATGTAAAGCTGACTTCCTTATTTCGCATAAGATACGCAGAAAAATCAGCTTTTTGACCGCTTGTCCAAGTCAAGGGCAAGCCTGCGGCGATATAGATGTTAGCTTCGGTAATACTTTCCGTGCTCAGTTCTTTTGCGATAGCGGCAAGCGTAAGCACATAAAAATCCTCGTCCAAGGACTTGTCGGAGATATATTCCTTGTGTTCTTCTCCAATCAAGTAATATTTGCCGTTATAGACAAGCAGTTCCTTAGTGAATAAAGGCTCGCAGTTATAGGCGATCAAGCCTGTCGGAAAACAGCAATTTGCCGTTTTCATATTTCCGTAGCCGTGGTCTATGCCGATAATGATGGTGTTGTTAAATTTCTTCATTTTGGTTCCTCCTGATTATTTGTTTTGTATTTTGCCTTTCTGCCCCAACAGACTCTGACAGGCAACCCTTTTCGGCGCTGTGTCGTTTTTACTCGCCCTTGGTACGCTCATATCGTCGCCTACTTCACCGGGAGAGATATCTCTGAGAAGGTCATTCAGTTGTTGTTAGATAATCATAAAACAGATGTTTGAATTATCTAAACGCATTATAGCGACAACTTGACAAAAGTTCAACGGTTTTGTATGATATATATTAGAGTGATGTTTATTATCTAATTTTCGAGCGATTTATATTTTCTAAAAAAGCCGGTGATGAAATGGCAGAAAACAAACCGAACAAGGAGCTCTCCGAATACGATAAATACCGCATATTGCGCTCTAATTCAAAGAATGTACGTCTTGACTTTTACCATAACAGGGTAAAGTTTTATCCCGAAAAGAAGACCATCAACATTGTCGTTGATTCTTGGGAGCGTGACGATTATATAGACGAGCTTATTGAAGCTGACGAAAGAGAACAAGCAAAAAAACTCGGCAGTTCATACAAAGCGTATGAGTCTGCCGAGGAAGAAATAGATTATGAAAAAGATAATTTAAAAGAATGTCAGGAATACTTTGAAAAATTTAAGAGCAAATACAACTTTCAAGCCTCAGGTTTAGCAGGACCGTTCGCTGATGATACAGGTAAACTAAAAAACGCTATGATCAATATTATGAGCGGCTCAAATGTAACGCTCAATTACGGCGAGGGTATCCTTGATTTTATTTACGCCGATTTTCTGACTCCGGTTAAAAAACTATATACGGTATTCAGCCTATTGGAGCGTATCGGAGAGGAAGAAGGATATCATAGCCAATCGGAAGATGAAACAGAAAAGAACCCTGATCAACTGTCCGACGAAGAGTGGACGCTGAGGACATATAATGATTTTGATACTACTTTTCCTTTAATCAATAACATTGCTTACGCTTCACTCTATTCGGCGATTTTTCCACCGCTCATTAAAAGCAGTACCGAAACAAGTAAAAGCATAGCCCGCTACGGAAATTATCTGCTTGCTCTGCAAAAGGAGTTTTTAGAGCTGATCGAGTTTTGCTATGACGAAGATTTTTATCCCGAAGTCCTTGGCAGCTTATACCCAAGCGAGCGGCTTCATCTCTACAGACACGCTCACGAGATGCCTACATTCTTTGAAAGAAAAGAAGAATTTAGAACTTCTCATAACATTATGGACGGCGACAAAATGCCTTACGGTGCGACCGGTGATAAAATTATTAACACCTTAAAGAATTTGGATTTCACGCCTACCGACGAGCAAAAGGAGTTTGCGGAAAAATACGGCATTAAAGTCAACACGCTCTTATTCACTTTGCAGCACCATATGTTTATCAGCGCAAGATATGTTTGCAGTTCCATTAAAGATATACTGGAGCTGGAGCTGACAAAAATGCTGGAGCAAAACGTCCGCTTCCGAAAGTGCAAGCGCTGCGGCAAATACTTTATTATGAAGGGCAATTATGACACGCACTACTGCGACCGCATAGCCGATGGAGAAACCCGAACCTGTCAGCAGCTTGCCGCGTTGGAGAACTACAAGGCGAAAATCGCCGACAATAAGGCGGTTCCAATCTACAACAAATACTACAAGCGCTATGCCGCCCGTGTGCGGGTTCATCAACTGAAAGAGGACGAATTTAACAAGTGGCGCTATCAGGCAATCACCAAGCGTGATGAATGCAGCGACGGCAAAATCTCGCCGGAGGAGTATATAGATTGGATGGAAGCGTACTTCCCGAACCGCAAAAGGAAAAGTGAATAAAACAGATTTAGGGCGTGTGAGCTGCAAACTCACACGCCCCATATTAATTGCTTTTAAAGTTAAATCACAAATAATTCTACATCAATCACCAACGGCTTTATTGAGGGTTGCAACAACAAAATCAAAGTTCTCAAAAGCCGCTCCGCCGATTGCACCGCTTATTGCGCCTGAGAGTGCTCCATCTTCGAAACCTTCTAGGAACGAACCTCAGTTGGCAATAATTTCCAAAATTTCATTTTTAAAAATTCAAAAGCAAATTTATAATAAGTTTTGGACATATAAACTAATAAGAACCAGAACTCTTAGAATACAAGTAAATTGCTTGTTTAACAAATTTTAAAGACTTCATCACATTTTTGGGGCGAGAAATACTAACGACAAATCAAAGATAACGATATTAATAACTTAAACTATTAGCCTTAAGTATTCATCTTAAAAAGATAGTTTATAAAGTGCACTCAAAAATCCAGTAAAACTGTCTGCAATTTTGCTGGATGCAAGGAATCCAGTATCTTTATTTTCAAGTTCGTGGTCGCAAAACCATACTGAGCCATATTCATTCTCGGATAAGTTCATACAGATTGGATTACCGCCTGAGTCGTCGCCGATTGGGAGAAAAAAGGGTGGAATCAAATTTTCATTCACCATACTATTGTAGATGCGAACAATATCATCAAAATTGTCATTATCTTCATCTTCATAGAAAACAAACAGCTCTCGTATGTCAGAATTGTTTGTACTATTAGTTGTAACATCAATAAAACTAAAAGCTAGGTCTTCTTCCGGAGTTCCGCCATTATCTTTCATCATAAAATCTTTGTAATCAGATGGAAGGGATTTTCCCAACATTTTTTCAAAACGCTCCAAACTACCTTTTGTAAGTTTTTCCCCAGAATCATAAAGTTTCATATATCCCTCCATTTAAGATACAATTCAAACTTAAACTTCAACTTTATGCGTACTATTCATTTCTATCTTTTCCAATCAAAAAATCAAAAAATGACTCAGAGTACTTTTTTGCATCCGATTTTCTTACTGAATCAAATGGTATTTCTATAATTAAAATCTCATCTTTATCAAACTCAAAACCATATGCAATGTCTGCACCATCTGAACCAAAATATTTAATTCCGGGTAAAAACTCATCTACAGCATATTCCTGATTCAATTCGACAATCTCATCAATAGGCCATATTGATAAGTATCCCATATCGCCTATTGGACCTTCCACCCCATTTGAAAATAATAACAATTGTTTATATTCATTTGGTAAAAGGACATTCCATTCTTTTTCAACTTTTTCAATCATATCTATTGTTGCCGGTGCTTCTTTATCCATTGCCTTTAAAACATTAAGTATTGTTTCATTCATTTTTCAATTCCTCCCTTTATGATTTTTTATTAATCGCAGAATCTTTATCTATCTGTAACTGTAATCTCTTCCAAAATGTTGTTAATTTAGCGTGTTCTCTCCTAGTTAATACAATTTTATTATCGTGATCTATTGGACTTCCATTAAATTTAACAGGCTTAATTTCATGGATTTGTTTACCTTTATACTGAGGATTGTTTCTGTGTATTTTGGCATTTTCATTATTTGCCGCTTTTCTAGCATTTACATATTTTTCCCCCTTAATCAGGCTCATTTCGCCTTCGGGTTTAGGCATATTCTCTGGATATCCTTCCCAATCAGTGATCTCTATATTTCCAGACTTATTTATCACATAATCAGCATTATGAACCAAAACACTATTATTTCCAACAAAATAAGTATGGTAATCTTCTACTTTAAAATTATAAACAGTTTTGAACTGATTATCAAGCTTCTCATGATAAATTTGCTCAACATAAAGAGTATTTCCATTTTTATCAATCAGTTCTGCACCAATCCATAATGCCCCAGCACTAACAAAGCCTTTATCTTTTACATAATACGGGTGGTCATATGTTGAAATAATATTTTCACCGTTTATTGTGAGATGAACAATTAGTTGCAATTACTTTATTATAACATCAAGCAATAAAATCATAAAACAGATTTTCTGTATATATCAAAAACCTCAGTATTATTCGTTTCCAACAATTCTTCAAAAGACTCAATTCCGTATTTTTCAAGATACTCAAGTTCATTATCAGAAATTGGTACAGTAAATAACCAATTTACAATGTGATCATCTATAACCTGTCCTTGCAAGTTTTCCCAGTATGTTGGATAGGTATAGTAAATATGTTTCATTTCTAATTTATCGTCATAATCTCTTATAATATTAGGAACTACCATTCCAGGTCTACATGAATAACTATCTTTTATTATATTAAAAGCACAAGATGCTATGATATTAGGAAATTCAACAAAATCATTTACACACATTCCAATAAATTCCACTCGTATTTCATGTTCATGCTCATCTACGAGTCCTATGGTATAATTTGAAAGTCCAATAGTTGAATATGTTGAAAAGCCAATATCTGGTCGATTTTCTCCAATATATATATCCACCTTAAATTTGTTTGTTTCATCTGCAAACGATATTACTTTTGGGTCTAATTTTAAAGAATTATGTATCAACTTAAATATTTCCTTTTTATTTTTCATATTATTCATATTTTACCTCAATCTTAATTATATTTCATTTATCTTATCATAAGTCAATATACTACGATTTATGCTAGAACTCACATTAATCACCCAAATAAAAATCAGTTAAATCCTCACAAGTATGACTTCTATTCGATGAGGGAAGTTCAGGACGATAATGTGTATAATCATTATGCTCATCTAAAAATTGCTTTCTACTAATTCCACGTTGTTTAGCACTTATTTTATGTTTTCTAAATTCATATCCTGGTTTATGCCCCATATCCCACGGTTCATTAAAGTCTATTGGTCTTCCAGTTTTCGGATCGCGTACTACACCATCAGGTGAACTTGCCTTTGCCTCATTCCAAGTTTTATCTCTCACACCTTTTCTATACCCTGAGGGTCTGCTATACAAGTCGCCTGCATTATGAACCAAAATGCAATACTCACTGACAAAATATGTATGATAATCATCGACCTGAAAGTTATAAACCTTAACCGATTCATCACCTAAGTTTTCTCGGTAAAGCTGTTCAACAAGGACAACATTTCCATTTTTATCAATAAGTTCTGCACCTATCCACAAGGCTTCGGCGCTGACAAAACCTTTATCTTTCACATAATATGGATGGTCATATGTTGAAATAATATTTTCACCGTTTATTGTGAGATGAACAAGACTTGATGTTTCCCTGATATATGTTTCAAGAACCTGCTTAGTAGATACTTCTAATGTTTCTGCATCTGCAGCATAAACCATATCTCCTGGCTTAATATTTTCAATTGCAACCAAGCCGCTTGCGGTAAGAACAAGTGTACCTGCAACAAAGCATTTCATTGTTGTAGTCATACCACCTGTAAATACGGCGGTTGCTGTTACACCTGTTTGGAAAATGTTATACGCTTTGCTTTCGTGTAATTTGGCATTCAATGTGGCAATATCACCGTTTCCAAAAGCTTTATCAACAAGTGCTATTGTATCAAATCCGCCCATGGCGGTACTCATTACCTTTGTTACCGATGCTGTTCCTTTGATAAATTTACCAAAGCCGGACATACATTTAATTCCTTTACCGGCAACTGCACCTAACTGTCCAAGTCCGGCAAAAGCCGCTCCGCCGATTGCACCGCTTATTGCGCCTGAGAGTGCTCCATCTTCGAAACCTTCTAGGAACGAACCTCCGTTGGCAATACTTTCCAACATTCCGCCTTGAACAAAAACTTCAAATGCAGATTTGCAATCAGTTTTGGATATATTTATTCCAACATAATCTGAATTAAAGATCACTTAATCTTTAATATCTTGTGATAATGCTGAATTGTCTCCAAGAGTTTTGTAAAATCTAGTCTATTGATAATCCCGTCGTCGCTCATATATTTACCATCATTGGTATGTTAGTAAGTATAGGTTTCAGTTAATCACTCATCCAAATCTTCCACATAAGCAAGAAATGCATCCTGTAACTCGCTATCATTTTCTTGACCGTTCAGTTTAACTTGCACATTAATTCTATCAATGTCTTCATGACCATCAAGAACAGCAAGAACATTAGAAACTGTATCCACAATTGTGCTTTTAATTATAGAAAACAATATTTCCTTATCCTTATCATCCAGTTTGTCATAAAATGCTATTGCATTCTTCCAGTATTCAATGGTTCCCTCTTCATTAGGATCGTATAAGAAGAATTGCTTGTAAAGTTTCATATTCCCTTCTACAATATTCTTATATAGTCCTTCGATAAATTGTTCAATCATAGTTTATACCCCATTTCTTTAAACATATTTATAAGTTTGTTAATTGATGATTCCGGTATATCTGGATATACTCGCCTCAATTCATTTATATCTCGCATTATTAATTCAGACGGACTATTGATGCCCTTGGTACTCCTGGAAACGATACCCCTTGGGCCTTTGATAGTATGTCCTTCTTTAGGAACTTTAATTGAAGGTCCAGTGGAAGGATCATAGTTTGGATCAAGTTTTTTCATCACTGCTTTTTGTGGAACATGATGTTTATCCATTCCAGGCTCGTTTGGCATTTCATTATATTTACCAACATCATACTTAGCATTGTGGACTAGAATCATAGTTCTACCAACAAAATATGTATGATACTCTTCAACTTGAAAATTATAAACCTTAACCGATTCATCACCTAAGTTTTCTCGGTAAAGCTGTTCAACAA